>Ga0307378_10001548_pt1 | contig 37030 bp, 32 predicted proteins | sample UN1MG_FD_202238 | JGI IMG/M metagenome (GOLD analysis project Ga0307378, IMG submission 202238) | Soil microbial communities from Risofladan, Vaasa, Finland - UN-1 | ecosystem: Environmental > Terrestrial > Soil > Coastal area > Acid sulfate soil | place: Finland: Risofladan, Vaasa | collected...
TATAACATTTTCCCGTAGCAATAATTCTAACCGGTGGTTTCTGATTTTCCATCGTACGGATTTGTACAGGAGAAGTCTGGGGACGGAGGAGAATATCTTTGGTAATATAAAAAGAATCCTGGTCATCCCTGGCAGGATGGTCTTTAGGAATATTAAGTGCCTCAAAATTATAGTAATCTAATTCTACTTCCGGACCCTCTTCCATCTTAAATCCTAAACTCAAAAAAATTTCCTCAATCTCTCTTAAAACCAAATTAATGGGATGAGCAGTTCCTCTATCTAATTTTCTCCCCGGAAGAGTAATGTCGATATTTTCTCCTTGTAATCTTTTTTCTTTCTCAAGTTTTTCAATTTCTACCTCTTTTGCCTTGAGCAACTCTTCAATCTCTTTTTTGGTTTGGTTCAATAACTGCCCAGCTTTTGGCCTTTCCTCTGGAGAAAAATTTCCCAATTTTCTCAACAGGAGAGTCACCATTCCTTTTCTACCTAAATATTCTACTTTTAATTTCTCAATATCCTTTAAACCACTTGCATTGTTTAATTTTAACACAATTTCTTTCTTAATCTCTTTCATCTTATTTTCCAATAGTATCCCCTCCTCATTATTAATGGCCCTAATAAAATAAAAAAGGTTTATAATTTTCTTCACCTTGTAAAGGGACGAAAATTATGAACCTTTTCCGCGGTACCACCCTTTTTGATTTACTCTGCATTAAGTAAATCCATACTTTCCCCCTGTTAACAGTGGGGAGCTGGCAAAACCTACTCTTAAGAATTTCGGCTTGCAGTTCTAAAGTGAATTTCGGTTATTACTCGCCCGTATAAATAGCAAGCAAGCCATAACCTACTTATCTTTATTGTAACTTTTAATAAAAAAATATTATACAGATATTAATACTTATAAAAATAAAATTAATTTACGCCTTCTTTAGCTACTTTCACTACGCTAACAAATGCTTCGTGATCTCTTACCGCTAATTCAGCTAATATTTTTCGATTGATTTCTACTCCTGCAACCTTTAAACCATTTATAAGCTTATTATAAGATATTCCTTCGTTTCTGGCAGCAATACCAATTCTAGTTATCCATAAACCTCTAAAATCTCTTTTTTTCGCTCTTCTATCTCTATAGGCATAAGAAAGTGCCTTCATCATAGATTCGTGAGCAGTACGGTAAAGTTTGCTTTTTGCTCCCCAATATCCTTTAGTTAATTTTAGTACTTTTTTTCTTCTTCTTCTTGAGGCAACACTATTTGTAGCTCTTGGCATCCTATTCACTCCTTATTTTTTATATCCAAATTGTTTTATATTTATTTGATTTTTTATTTAAAGTTATTCTTAAAATAACATTCCGATATCATTAAAAAAATATTAAGAATATGGTAATAATACTTTAATATTTTTTGCCTCGGCACTGCTAACCGTAGTCCTCTTCCTTAAATTTCTCTTGCGTTTTGCAGTCTTTTTAGTCAAAATATGACTTTTATAAGCCTTTGACCTTATTATTATACCTGAACTGCTTACCTTAAATCTTTTTGCTGAACTCTTATGTGTCTTCATTTTAGGCATGTGTGCTAACCTCTTTTCTGGTAATGTTTTATATTATTTAGGCATTAAAATTAAAATCATATTCCGTCCTTCTAACTTTGGTTCCTTTACAACCTTGGCAATTTCTTCGGAATGTTTAGTTATGCGGTCCAATAACTCTCTTCCTAAATCTAAATATCTCATTTCTCGCCCTTTAAACATTATAGTAATTTTTACCTGATTACCTTCTTCTAAAAATTTAGATAGATTTTTTACTTTAAAATTGTAATCATGTTCTCCAATATTAGGGCGCATCTTTATTTCTTTCATTCCGCCGCTTTTCTGTTTCTTCTTCCCAATTTTATTTTTTTTGTCCAGTAAGTATTTATATTTTCCATAATCAATAATTCTACAAACCGGAGGATTAGCATCTGGTGAAACTTCAACCAAGTCAAGACTACTCATTTCAGCAAGATCAAGACCCTCCTTTTTACTAACTATTCCAACCTGTTTACCTTCAAAATCTATAAGCCTAATCTTTTCTGCTCTGATTTTTTCATTTATTCTTAATATTGGTGTTGACTTAATTCCTATTTTCCTCCTTTACAGGTTTAAAGATGAGCAATGCATCAATTTCTATGTAATTTAAACTAGTTTTTTGGCTCAACTTTGAAATATAATTTTACTAATTTTAATAGAAAAAAATATGCTTCCGTACTTCTTTAAAAACATGTATAATTCTTTGTTATTTTTAGAAAACTATATCATATTATTTTTTTATAGTCAATATATTAATCCGTATCGAGCACATAGTATCGCGTATCGCGTAAAGAAAAAAAGAAATATGTCAGACTGCTTATCTAATTAAATACATCGCTTATTCGAAATATTTACTCAATAACCTTTAAGATAAATCTTTATCTTTAATTTCTTTTAAAACATTTTCGATAAACTTGGTTAGTTTTATCTTCCCTAGGTCTCCCTTTCCTCTCTTCCTTACCGAAGCAAAACCCTCTTCTACTTCCTTATCTCCAAATATCAGCATATAAGGTGCCTTTTCCATCTCAGCCTTTCTTATCTTGGCACCAATTTTGTCATTAATCTCATCTAATTCTGCTCGTATATTATTCTTGCTTAGCTCTTTCAATAAATTTTTACCATATTCAATATGTCTATCGGCAATAGGCAGTAATTTTACTTGAACAGGGGCTAACCACAAAGGAAATGCTCCAGCATAATTTTCGATGAGTATCCCGATAAATCTTTCTATGCTTCCCAAAACAGTTCGGTGCAGCATAACTGGCCTTTCCTTCTCTCCTTCTTTATTAATATAATAAAGATCAAATTTTTCCGGCATAATAAGATCTAACTGGATAGTGCCACACTGCCAGTTTCTACCTATACAATCCTGTAAATGAAAATCTATTTTAGGGCCATAAAATGCTCCGTCACCTTCATTAATAATATAATCTATCTTTTTATCTTTCAAAGCTTCTTCCAAACTGCTGGTAGCCTTTTCCCATATTTCATCAGAACCCATAGCGTTTTCTGGCTTGGTGCTTAATTCCACACGATAGGAAAAACCGAAGATCTTATACATCTTATCAGTTAAATCAATTACTCTTTTTATCTCATCTTTAATCTGCTCCGGAGTCATAAATATATGAGCATCATCCTGAGTAAAACACCTTACTCTGAAGAGTCCGTGAAGCACTCCGGATAATTCATGTCTGTGCACTAACCCTAATTCTCCCATTCTAAGCGGTAAATCTCTATAACTGTGAAGGGTGGTTTTGTAAATTAAAATTCCCCCTGGACAATTCATCGGTTTAATAGCATAATCTTCCTCATCAATCCTGGTAAAATACATATTTTCCTTATAATGGTCCCAATGTCCGGATTTCATCCACAACGATTTGTTTAAGATAATCGGGGTCTTAACTTCCGTGTAACCGCTCTTGTTATGTTCTTCTTTCCAGTAATCCTCTAAAATATTTCGTAACACCATACCCTTAGGATGAAAGAAAGGAAAACCGACTCCCTCATCATGAAAACTGAATAAATCTAAATCCTTTCCTAATTTTCGATGGTCTCTCTTCTTCGCTTCTTCAAGTAATTTCAAATAACTATCCAGTTCGGATTTTTTATCAAATGAGGTTCCGTAAATACGTTGCAGCATTTTATTTTTTTCATTTCCTCTCCAATATGCACCGGCAATACTTAAAAGCTTAAAAGCTTTTAACTGATCGGTAGAAGAAAGGTGAGGTCCTCTACACAGATCGATAAAATCCCCCTGCTGATACAAAGTTACCAAATCGTCTTCTATGCCTTCAAGAAGTTCTATTTTATAATCTTCTTTTTTTTCTTTAAATAATTTATTAGCTTCTTCTTTGCTTGTCTCTATCCTTTTTAGAGGGAGACTTCTATCCACTATCTCTTTCATCTTTTTCTCGATAAGCACTATATCCTCGGGAGTAAAGGAACGGTTTAAATCAAAATCATAATAAAAACCATCTTTAATAGCAGGACCAATAGCTAATTTTGCCTGGGGAAATAATTCCTTCACCGCCTGAGCCATAATATGGGAACTGCTATGATGATAAATTTCTCTGCCTTCAGGTGAGGTAAAAGTTATAATCTCAATCCGGTCATTATCCTCAAGAACATAGTTTAAATCTTTTTCCACTCCATTTACCACGCCAGCAATTGCCTCTTTGCCTAATTTTTGGCTTATTTTTACAGCAGCATCATACAAAGTAGCGCCTTTATTCAATTTTATTTCCGAACCGTCTAATAAAAAAATTATGATCTCGGACATAATATTTACCTCCTTAATTAAACAAAAAACTTCTTGTCCTAAATCAGAAAAGGACGAGAAGTTTACTTTAACAATCTCGCGGTTCCACCTTTTTTAGTTTAAGTTAATATATTAAAAATTAACTCAAACCCGCTTAAAAATATTCTATCGGATATAACTCGCCCAATCCTACTTTTCTTAGAAAAATTTCAAATTAGGAATTATTGTAGAAAGGGTATTCGATTGAACTTTTATGTAGATAATCACACCTTTATTAATATCTACTCTCTTTAAAAAAGGCAAACCTACTGTTTTCTACGTAATCATATTTTATTTTTAAATTTTAACTGGTGGGCGGTACTGGATTCGAACCAGTGACTTCTTGCGCGTCGAGCAAGCATTCTACCGCTGAATTAACCGCCCGTTTTTAGGTAACTAGTTATTTTATAAAAATCTAAAAACTAAATGGAGGCGGCACTCGGATTCGAACCGAGGATGAAGGATTTGCAGTCCTCTGCCTTACCACTTGGCGATGCCGCCTCGTTTAATTTTTATAAAGATGGAGCGGAAAACGGGACTTGAACCCGCGACCCTCGCCTTGGCAAGGCGATGCTCTACCACTGAGCTATTTCCGCAATATACTTGGTGCCGAGACCCAGAATTGAACTGGGGACACGTGGATTTTCAGTCCACTGCTCTACCGACTGAGCTATCTCGGCATTTATAATCGCCTTACATAATTTTTATTATTAAAGAATGGCGGGGCCGACGAGATTTGAACTCGCGATCTCCTGCGTGACAGGCAGGCGTGTTAAACCATGCTGCACTACGGCCCCACTATAATTTTATTAAAAATGGTAGGCGGAACAGGGCTTGAACCTGTGACCCCTGGCTTGTAAAACCAGTGCTCTCCCAACTGAGCTATCCGCCCACTTATTTCTTTTTTTACTATGCAAGTGATATTATAACATCTCTCTTTTTCTTTGTCTATAATAATATTAGCATAATATTTAGAAATTTTGCAAATTTTAGCTTATCTGAAAAGGGTATGTAATACGCCTTCTTATGGGCAGACACAAGGTCTGCCCCTACTAATTTAACTTCTAGTTTCTTCTTTTTTCACTATCCGCTATACGCTCTACGCTATGCGCTAGTTTAAAATGGAATGTCGTCTTCTGATATCGAAGCATCTTCATTTATTGATTCATCAGAAACATTTTCTTCGCCCTCTGCTGGACCTTCTTCTGCAGCACCTGCACCTTTCACTAAATCTAAAAACTGTACAGTTCTGGCGTTAACTTCAAAAGAAGTTCTTTTGTTTCCTTCTTTATCCTGCCAATTATTAGACCTCAATTCGCCACTTATAGCTACCCTTCTGCCTTTTTTTAAAAACTGTGAAACATTTTCTGCCTGCTTACCCCAGGTTGTTACATTTATAAAGAGAACTTCTTCAATGTTATTTCCTTCCTGATTCCGATACGTTCTGTTTATGGCAATGCCAAACTTACATACCCCTGTCCCGCCGGGCGTGTATCTTAATTCCGGGTCTCTGGTTAATCTTCCGATACCGATAAAACTATTTAAATCACCAAAAGTAGCCATAAAAATATTTCCTCCTTTTTTGTTTAAAATTTAATTATTTTTTATTCATCACGGTAACGCCGTGATACTGCAAAACGAAACATTGTAGCCCTAAACACATTACTCATTACGGGCAGACACAAGGTCTGCCCCTACTAATTTTTCCTGTATTTTCTTTTCTTCACTATACGCTATACGCTACCCGCTATACGCTGTTTTTTTATTTTATCACAATATTTACCAGTTTCCCAGAAACAACAATAACTTTTATAATCTTTTTGCCTTCAATTTTTTCTTGTATTTTTGGCAGAGAAAGTGCCTCTTCTTTTATTTTCTCATCATCGCAAGATGCAGAGACTATTAATTTCCCTCTTAGTTTTCCATTTACCTGGACTACAATTAACTTCTCCTCTTCCTCTAATATCTTCTTATCATATTTAGGCCAGGGTTGTGTATAGATAATTTCTTTGTTGCCCATCTTGTGCCATAGCTCTTCTGAAAAATGAGGAGCGATGGGGCCCAAAAGCCTGATTATCATTTCTAAAGTTTCTCTTAAAATAAAGATATCTCCTTCTTCACCCTGTTTTTCTCCTGTTTCCAACTGAAACTTATATACTTCATTAACCAATTCCATAATTGCACTAATAGCCGTATTAAAATGAAATCTTTCTTCGATATCTTCGGTAACCTTTTTAATGGTTTGATGGGTTTTCTGTCTTAAATTTTTAGCTTCAACACTTATATCTTCCGGGGAAATTTCTTCCTTGTTTTTCGGCTCTTTAAAGCAATCGATATTATTATAAACTAAACGCCAAACTCGATTCAAGAATCGAGATGCCCCCTCCATTCCTTTGTCGGTCCATTCCATATCTGCTTCCGGAGGACCGGCAAACAACATCATTATTCTGGTAGCATCAATCCCAAATTTTGAAAATATTTCTCCCGGATTAACTATATTGCCTTTTGATTTAGACATAGCTGCTCCATCTTTACAGACCATCCCCTGAGTAAAAAGTCTTTTGAAAGGTTCTTTAAAATTTACAAACCCCATATCGTATAGAGCTTTAGTAAAAAACCGAGAATACAAAAGATGTAATATAGCGTGCTCTACTCCACCGATATACTGATCCACCGGCATCCAGTACCTTAATTCTTCAGCATCAAATGGTTCTGTATTATTTTTAGGAGAACAAAATCTAAGGTAATACCAGGAAGAGCAGACAAAAGTATCCATAGTGTCTGTTTCCCTTTTGGCTTCCTTACCGCATTTTGGACAAATTGTATTGACAAATTCTTTGCTGCTCGCCAATGGCGACATACCTTTTGGTCTGAAATCAACATTTTCCGGAAGCAAAATCGGTAAATCGCTTTCAGGTACGGGAACCATCCCACAATCGGAACAATAAATCATAGGTATTGGTGCGCCCCAATAACGCTGGCGCGAAATAAGCCAATCTCTTAATCTATAATTAACCTCTCTCTTTCCGGAACCTTTTTCAATCAGATAATCGATTATGACATCTAATGACTTACTGCTGGGCAAACCGTTAAATTGACCGGAATTAACCATAATCCCTTCCTGATCAAAAGCAGCCTCCATAGTATCAGATGTAACTTTTTTATTCTTTGGTTGAATAACTATTCTTATGGGTAAATTATATTTTTTAGCAAATTCAAAATCCCTTTGGTCATGAGCCGGAACTGCCATTACCGCACCCGTTCCGTAGTCCATTAACACATAATTTGCTAACCAAATGGGAATCTCTTCATCATTTAAGGGATTTATTACATATTTACCGGTAAAACATCCTTTTTTTTCCAACACTCCCGATACTCTATCTATAGCGCTCTCTTTGCTTACTTTCTTTTTGAAACTATAAACTTTATCTTCATAAGGGGAATCTTTTATTACCTCTTCTACTAAAGGATGTTCGGGAGATAATAGAAAATAGGTTGCCCCATAGAGAGTGTCTGGTCGAGTAGTAAAAACCGGAATAGTCTTATCGCTCCCCTTTATGGGAAATTCAATTCTTGCTCCCTCACTTCTGCCTATCCAATTTCTCTGCATAGTTATCACTTTCTCTGGCCATTCTTCTAGAGATTCTATATCATCGAGTAATCTCTGGGCATATTCTGTAATCTTGAAAAACCATTGGGATAATTCTTTTTTAATAACTTCAAAATCGCACCTCCAGCATTTTCCATCTATTACCTGCTCATTGGCCAATACTACATTACAAGAAGGGCACCAATTAACCACTGCTTTTTTCTTATAAGCTAATCCCTTTTTAAATAGCTGTAAAAACAACCACTGAGTCCACTTATAGTAATCGGGATTACAGGTTGCTATTTCTCTGTCCCAATCATAACTAATGCTCATATTAGTAAGAGTATCCTTCATTTTTTGAATATTTTTTTTAGTCCAGATTGAAGGATGAATGTTATTCTGTATAGCAGCGTTCTCCGCAGGTAAGCCAAAGGCATCCCAACCCATGGGGTGCAGGATATTGTATCCTTGAGAATGTTTATATCTGGCCACTACATCACCGATAACGTAGTTTTTTACATGCCCCATGTGGGGTTCCCCTGAAGGGTAGGGAAACATTTCTAAAACATAGTATTTCGGTTTTTTAAAATCAACATAAGATTTAAAAAAATTATTTTTCGTCCAATATTCCTGCCATTTTTTTTCAACTTCACTAAAATTATATCTTTCTTCCATCTCTATCTTCCTCCTTAAAAGTAAAAATCCCGTCTCAAGTAATTAATTAAATCATTACCAGGGACGAGATTCTTCTCGTGGTACCACCCTTGTTCAGTAGATTTTTTCATTATAATTTGGTGGAGCTGGCGGGAATCGAACCCGCGACCTCCTCCACGCCAAGGAGGCGCGCTCCCGACTGCGCTACAGCCCCACATCATCTACTCTTATAAACAGTTAACGCTTGTTAACGTTGTAAGCTACATTTAAATTAATGTTTTAATTTAATTTTTTGCTTACAAAACTTGAAGGTGAGTTTAAAGGTGTTTTATCAACTTTCACAAGATGCTGATTCTCTTTTTAATAAATTTCCTTTCAGTCCTTCGCTTTGTCTTTTTCTTATTTATTTCGATTTAAGTATAATTGAAAAAAAAATAAAAGTCAAAATAAATTCGTATCGAGTATTGCACATATCGGTAAGACCATTAGCCGGTTAGCTGGTTAAGAGAATTAGCGTGGAGCGTACAGCGTTTAGCTTATAATGGAGAAGAAAGATAAGGTCGTAAAGTACAAGTAGGGGCAGACCTTGTGTCTGCCCGAAATAAGTAATGTATTGTTCGATTATTTTTCGAACCCGTGAAATATCGAGTCGAACAAATCCAACTCCTTGTATTTCTTTTTCTTGGCCATATACCAGATACTCAATACTATTACTGCTTTTCTATACGCTAAACGCTGTACGCTCTACGCTAGCTCTATTCACTAACGACTAATTTAGTTAGTTAGCGAGATTACCTCAACATCTACGAGGTTTCCCTTGATTTCGATATCTAATTCCGCAGAATTCTTACCATATTCCGGATTAATATAGGTCTGGTCATTTATTTTTACAAATCCCCTAATATCTAATTTTGCCTCCGGAAAACGTTTAATAATTATTTTGGTTCCAATAGCCGAAGGTATCTTTAAAATTATTTTAGCTGCCCCCACATTAATATTTACTTTCGATTTTTTAATCAGGTTACCTGAAAAATCAAAGGTGTAGCTCCCTACCCCACCGGTAAAAGCCATTTTGTCAAAATTTGCATTAGCTAAGCCTAACATTTTTATAGTGGAGGCACCTGTCTTGATATTAATATTTTTTAAGTCTATAAGGTTGGGTTGATTAAATGCAATATTGGTTTGACTTGCTCCTGAATTGAGATAAAGATTTTCTATCTGTAAATTAGTTAGGTCAATATCACCACTATAAGTCGCAGTATTAATATATAATTGCAAAGGGACACCGGAAGGTAATTCCAAATTCCATCTATTTTTGTAAGGAAATGGTAAATCAAGGTCTTTCTTAATACTCTGAGATAGTTTTAGGATACCGGTTTCCCCTAATATTTCATACTGGACGTTGGGTTTTAAGATGCTTTTATCATATTGAAAATTACCTTCAAATACATCTTCTTGTCCGGAAATTAAATCCAACTTTCCTGCCCCAAATTTTATCGTCATTTTTAATGAATCTACTTCTCCCAAAGGTATGACCCTGTTTTCTCCATTTTCTTCATTGGCTATTGATTGATAAGTAACAATACAGAAAATGAGGAAAAGAAAAATTAAAAAAATATATCTTTTTTTAGATTGTATTTTCAAATTAATCACCCTCTTAGCAAAGATAAATAAAGTGCAGGACGATTAGCTTCGCCCTGCACTTACAGAAACGTTTCTTACAATTTTTAGTAATTTGATATTAATTCATTTTTTTTAATTCTATGTTGCTGTGTCTCCATAAAAATAGTATATCAAATACGCTACTGCTGCAACAATCGCTGCCCACCAATACCATTCCATATTATTACACCTCCCTTTTTTTAGAATATCTTTTACCAGTATAAATTGATAAATAAATTTATCTCCATATACTATATTCTATATCTAATTCAAAAATCCTTCTTTTTTTTAAAAAATTTTTATACTTTTTCAAAAATTATTTTTTCTCTTCCTCTTCTTCTTTAGCTTTAGCAATTATTTCCTGAACAATATTAGAAGGTGCCTCTTCATAATGGGAAAATTTCAAAGTAAAGGTTCCCCTTCCTTGAGTAATTGACCTCAAATCGATTGCATATTTAAAAATTTCTGATTGAGGGATCTTGGCTTTAATAATTTGTTTCCCGCTTGAAGATTCTTCCATGCCCATTATCTTCCCTCTTTTACTATTCAAATCTCCGATTATATCTCCCATATATTCTTTTGGTACTATTACTTCTATATCCATAATTGGCTCTAATAAGGCCGGGCTTGCTTCTGCAGCTCCTTTCTTAAAAGCCATTGAACCGGCTACCTTGAAAGCCATCTCTGAAGAATCCACCGGGTGATAACTGCCGTCATAAACAATAGCCTTTATATCTACGGTGGGATACCCTGCCAATATTCCTTTCTGCATTGCTCCAATCACACCTTTTTCCACTGCAGGACGATACTGACGCGGAATTACTCCGCCCACTATTTTATCTACAAATTCAAAGCCCTCTCCTCTGCCTTTGGGTTCAAGCTCTAACCAGCAATGTCCGTACTGCCCTCTTCCGCCGGATTGCTTCTTATATTTCCCTTCTATTTTAACATTTTTTCGAATAGTCTCTTTATATCCTACTTTAGGAGTGCTCTTTTCAACCTCTACTCCAAATTTACTCTCCATGGTATCAACTATTACTTCCAGATGGGATTCTCCCATGCCAGCCAATATGGTTTCTCCCGTATTTTCATCACGGTAAACTTTAACTGTAGGATCCTCATCGATTATCCTGCTAAGAGCGGTACTTAATTTATCCTCATCTCCCTTAGTTTTGGGAGAGATGGCCAGCAGCATTATTGGTTCAGGATATTCTATTTTTTTAAATAAAACAGGATTATCTTTATCACAGAGAGTATCACCAGTAACAGTATTTTTGAGTTTAGCAACAGCAGCTATATCTCCGGCACAAACCTCAGGAATAGAACGTTGATTCTTACCCTGCATTTTATAAATCTTCCCTACTTTATTATCTACACTTTTTGAAGAATTATAAATATTTGAATCTTCGGGTAGTTTCCCTGAATATACTCTAAAGTAAGTTAAATTTCCCACGTAAGGGTCTGCTACAGTTTTAAAAACAAAAGCAGAAAAAGGAGTATCAATAGAATTTTCTATTAATTCTTCCGAAGAAGTCTTTACGTTTTTAACCGCAACAGAAGGCATTTCAGATGGAGAAGGAAGATATTCACTTATAAAATCAAGAAGAAGCTCTATTCCTAAATTCATGGTTGCTGAGCCGCAAAGAATGGGAACAATCTTGCTTTCCTTTATCCCTTGCAATAAACAATTAGTAATCTCCTGGTTAGTTAAAGTTTCCCCGTCCAAATATTTCATTAAAATTTCATCATTAAATTCAGCTACTGCTTCTACTAATTCTTTCCTGTAGGATTCTGCCTGCTCTTCCATATCCTGGGGAATTTCCTGTTCTTCAAAAACTGGCTTACCATCTCCTGGTTTTTTATAAACAATGGCTTTCATCTTTATTAAATCAATTATACCTTGGAAATTTTCTTCCTTACCGATGGGTAATTGTATTGAAATTGGGGATGAACCAAATACATTGTTAATCGAATCCTTTACCCGGTAAAAGTCAGCCCTTTCTCGATCCATTTTATTTATAAAAATAACTCGGGGCAACTTGTATTCATCGGTAAAATCCCAGACTTTTTCAGTCTGCACTTCTACTCCTGATACTCCACATATTACTATTATTGCACTATCTACCACTCTAAGACTTAATTTGGTATCAGTGATAAAGTCGAGGTAGCCTGGAGTATCAAGAATATTTACCATTAAATCCTTCCAATTTAAATAAGCCAAAGATGAATTGATAGTTATTCCTTTCTTTATTTCTCTGGGGTCGTAATCGGTAGTGGTATTGCCTTGTTTGATGTCTCCTAATCTAGTAATCATTCCTGAATCATAAAGTAAAGCCTCAGTAAGCGAGGATTTTCCAGAATCACCATGGCCTACCAAGGCAATATTTTTTACTTTGTTAATATCATATTTAGTCATACAAACTTGTCCTCCTTATCCTGGGTCAATTTTTTAAACTTAATTTATTGATTCTAATTCTATCAGATATATTTAAATATATCAAAAAAATTAACTTATTAAATTAGTGGTTAGCGAATAAAACTAGCGTATAGCGTATAGCGTTTAGCGTATAGTTTTGGATTAATAAAATTTGTCCTAATTAAATTGAAAAGTTAAAGCTAAAAGCGAAAAACCGTAATTCAAAACTCAAAGCTTTTTTTTAATTTTGAATTTTAAATTATGGCGTACATTTTGTGCTTTGCATTTTTCGCTACATTGTTAACCGCTATAAAACAAGATACGATTCACGAGATACGAATTTATTCTGTCTTCTTTCTTCTTCTTTTCTCACTCTAGCTATACGCTACACGCTCTACGCTATTCCTTTTTGCTAGTTACTAATTAGGGCTTACAAAAAAAGGAAATTCCTATACAGTTAAATTATATTTTTCAATATTTCACCGGCATGATAGGAGCTGCGCACTAAAGGGGCTGAGGCTACGTATTTAAAGCCTAAAGAAATTCCAATATTTTGATATTCTTCAAATTTATCGGGATGGATATAATCGCTGACTTTTAAATGGTGAGGAGACGGCTTTAAGTACTGACCTATAGTTAAAATATCACAATCTACTTTTCGTAAATCTTTCATTGCTTTGATAATTTCTTCCTTTTCCTCTCCTAATCCTACCATAATCCCCGATTTAGTAATAATATTTTTACCCCGGATCTTAACCTGCCTTAATAGCTCCAGGGAACGCTTGTAAACTGCTTTTGGTCTTACTAAATTATATAGACGGGCAACCGTTTCGATGTTATGATTTATAACTTCCGGATGAGCATCTATTACTATTTGGAGTGCTTCCCAGGAACCTTCAAAATCCGGTACTAGCACCTCTACAGTGCTTTTAGGAAGTAACTTTTTAATCTCCATAATAGTCTGGGCAAAGTGTTTTGCTCCGCCATCCGGAAGGTCGTCTCTGGTTACCGAAGTAACTACTATATGTTTAAGATGTAAATGTTTAGCAGCTTTCGCAATATGATGAGGTTCCTCCGGATCTAAGGGTGGGGGCTTCCCCTTTTCTACAGCACAAAACTTGCAGTTTCGTGTACAGATATTCCCCAATATAATAAAAGTAGCCGTTCCTTTTTTAAAACACTCACCCCTATTTGGGCAGAGGGCACTATGGCAAACTGTATGTAGATTTAGGTCTCGTAACAATAAATCCATTCGCTCTAAATCTTTTTGGTCGGGTAATTTTCTTCGTAACCAATAAAGATGTCCCTTTTTATCAGTCATTTCTTTCTTCCTTAAATAAATTTAGATACAATTCCCTAATATTTCGGAGCATTTCTTCGTTATCTGTTTTTCTCCTTAATTCAAACATAAATACCCCTTGGTAATTAATTTCTTTTAAGCCCTTTACAAATCCTTTCCAATCTATATTGCCTTCAAAAGGGAGATAATGGTCATCACTCTTTCCGGAATTATCGTGAATATGTAAATGACATAAATAATTTTTTATTTCCGGCAAGCACTCCTCAACTCCACTATGATTATTAATAGCAGAAGTAATATTGCAATGGCCGGTATCCAGACAAATTCCTAAATTTTTGGAGTTAAATTTTTTTACTATCTCCAGAATCTCAGATATGCTGTCACCTGTCTTTCCAGGCAAAGTATTCTCTAAGGCAATCTTAATTCCCCACTGCTCACAAAATTTCAGTATCTCTTCCAAACTTTGCTCACTCTTTTCTCGTTGTACGTTCCTCGTTTTTTCATCTTTAATTTCACTCCCCGGATGAACTACTAAAATCTCTCCCCCTAATCTTAATAAAGCAAGAGCTGTTTTTTCTACTTCCCGGACAGACCATATCCGATCATATTCCTCAATCAAAGAAATATCTACTCCATTGGTGGGCATATGCATTGATACTACTTTTATTCCATTTCTTTTAAATTCTTTTGACATTTCATCCAGATATTTGGGGTCATAGTAATTGAAATGTCCTTCTTTCGGTTTTACTTCAAGATATTTTATCCCCGCCTCTTTTAACAAGATTAATTTCGATTTTAACTGATAATCCTCAAGCGGCATAGTTGATATTCCAAAATTCATTTTTTGTCCTCTCTTCTTCTATTTATAGGAAACACCTTTTAATTCTTCAATATATTTTTGGGCTGCAAAGGCAGCGGTAGCTCCTTCTCCGCAGGCAGTAACCACCTGTCTTAAGAGTTTTTTTCTAACGTCTCCACAAGCATAGATACCTTCTTGTGAGGTCATCATATTATCATCAGTTAAAATATAGCCCTTTTGGTCTAATTTCACTAACTCTTTTAAAAATTTTGAATTGGGTATGTTCCCTACAAAAACAAAAACGCCCTGGCAAGGAATTTTCTTTTCTTCCTCTGTTTTTTTATTTTGAATCAAAACACCCTCTACTTTTTCCTTGCCTAATATTTTTATTACTACTGAATCCCAGGCAAAATTTATTTTTTTATTAGAAAAAACTCTTTCCTGTAATATCTTGGTTGCTCTTAATCTATCCCGACGGTGAATAATGGTTACTTCTTGTGCAAATTTAGTCAGGTAAAGAGCTTCTTCAATTGCAGTATCTCCTCCGCCAATCACTACTACCTTTTGGTCCTTAAAAAATGGGGCATCACAGGTAGCACAATAAGACACTCCCCTCCCTTTTAATTTTTCTTCTCCGGGGACTTCTAATTTGCTCGCTTCTGCACCGGAAGCCAAAATAATAGTTAGAGTTCTATGATCTTGATTATTAATTCTTACTATCTTTACTTTATCTTCTTTTATTTTAACTTCTTCTATTTCTCCATATTCTATCTTGAGGCCAAATCTTACAGCCTGTTCTTCCATTTTTTGCATTAATTCAGGCCCCGTAATGCCATGGGGAAAACCAGGATAATTTTCAATAATCTCGGTCAAGACCGCCTGTCCTCCAGGCATAACTTTCTCAATTAATAAAGTATTCATTCTCGCCCGACTAAGATAGATACCTGCGGTTAAGCCGGCAGGCCCACCTCCAATTATTATGGCATCAAATATTTTTTCCTCTTTATCCCTTTCTTTGTCATTTAGTTTTGCCTCAGTTAAAACTTCTACCATAATAAAATCACCTCCATAAAAATTAGCGTGTAGCGTATAGAAAAGCAGTATATAATATTGAGTTCGAGTATATAGCCAAGAAAAAGAAATATATGGGGTTGGATTTATCCGACTCGATATTTCACGGGTTCGAAAAATAATCGAACAACACATTACTTATTTCGGGCAGACACAAGGTCTGCCCCTACTTGTACCTTACGAATTTATCTTTCTTCTTCTTTTTTTTCTTTCTTCTCCACTATATGCTAAACGCTGCACGCGATACGCAATACGGATTTATTCTGGCTTCTGGTTCCTAACTCCTTTTTTTTATCCTAATTTTAAATATTGGGATATGGTTTTACGTTTTGCACTTTTCGTTTTTCGCTATATACTATATACTCGATACTATATACTGTTTTTATTTTTGTTTTATCTTTATCTCAATATCCCCCCTGATAAAGCCCTTTAAAGAAGATAAAAGTCCGGTAATAGTGTTTTTTATAATTTTCGCTATAAAGGGATTCATCGAGATTATCTTCCCATCTACTTTCACCAAAGTTGAAGGTTCCAAAGAAGGACAATCATCGAGAGTTTTGTCTCCTTTAACAATCTCCCGAGCTAAGCCGTAACAATCTTGATATCCACATTCCCCGCAATTCAAGTTGGGTAATTTAAATGATTTATTAATAGCTATTTCAGCTATCTTTTTTATATCCTCATCATTTAAAATATTAAAGTCGTAAAGTTTTTGATTTACCTCATTAGAAACAAAACTGGCTGTACAAAGCTGTAATCCATCAAATAATTCAGTCTTTTCACTTTCCTCTCTTAAGCACACAATTTTAGGAAAAGTTTTTTCCTTTTTAAAGCCTTCTATTAAGACAATATCAGCTTCAAAATATTTTATAATCTCTTCTAAATTTTTTTTATTCTTTAGAAAAATTACTGATTCTTTGGAGGCAATTGCCGCTACCTGAGTTAGAATTTCTTTGTATTTTGAAGTATCCGAATTGACCAGATCAAGGTCTTCGTTAATATGTTTTACTAATGCTACTCTGTAACCTCTTTTAATTAATTCATTGGATAGTTTTAGTGTCAAAGTAGTTTTTCCACTTTTCTTATATCCTGTTATACCAACAACCCTCATTAACTATTACCTCTTTTTATTAATTATTTTACCACATTCACCATCATCCAGGCAGAGATTAGAAAAAGAAATATAACATAAATTTTTTTTAATAATATTTTATTTACTTTTATAGATATCCGAGAACCAGCTTGAGCCCCGATAAAAACCACTACAGCTAGAATTAAAGCCATTTTAGGTTCAAAATGTCCGGCAAAAAAGTGCCCCCAAAAACCGAATAAAGCAGTTATTCCTACCATAAAACATGAGGTACCTACTGCAATCTTCATTGGTACGCCGCACAATAAAACCATTAAGGGAACTTTAAATGTCCCCCCAGAAATGCCTAACAGACCAGCAAACAGCCCAGAAACCGCAGTAAACGGAAGACCTAAAAGGAGATTTACAGTATATTTTTCTTGACCAAACTGTCTGTACCAAATACTCCATTTTTTGATTTTAGTAGATTTATTTTGACATTCTTTGGGTGGTTGAAACATAAAATATCCGGAAACAATAAGTACTAAAATAAATAATATTTTCAATTCTTTAACTTGTATATATGAAGAATAATATCCCCCCATAAGAGCCATAACAGCAATTAGGGGCTCGATTAATAAGGCTAATTTCCAATCTATTAATTGAACTCGATAATATACTAAAGAAGCTGAAATAGAGAGAGCCATTATTATAAAAATACTAATTGCCGCAGCTTGATAAAAAGGAAAGCCAAAGGCTAATAATATGGGGACATAAAGCACTCCGCCACCTATACCGATCATGGAGCTAATGCCTGAAGCAATAAAAAATATCAGGTACATAAAGACTGGCTCTATCATATTATTTCCTATACTTTAAAAAATCCTCTAAAATCTTTTTAATCTTTTCTGTACTTATCCCGAGGATAGTTATTTATTTTGAAAAGTGTACTACCTACATTAATATATCAAAGAGAAGTTTAAATATCAAGAATTGAAGCTTATTCGTATTGCGAATCGTGTATTGCGTATTGCGTAAAAATAATTCAGACTATTCTTTTCTTTATCTTACTACCTACTAAATCTTACTACCTACTAAAATTTATAACTAATAGTTTTTACTCCTTTAATAGGCATATTAGCAGATTTTTTTACATGTACTCCAAAAAAGGTGGAAGTAATTAAAAAATGTTATCAAAACTTTGAGAAATAATTTATTTTCTTTCTCTACTCGCATTATTTTTTACTATCTTCAAGAATATCTCCGCTAGCTGGGGGTCAAACTGGCTGCCGGCACATCTTTTGATCTCTTTTAAAGCCTCAGCTTTACTTACCGCTCCTTTATACGGACGGCGGGACTGCATTACATCATAGGCATCGATAATAGAAATTATACGGGAAAGAAGGGGGATCTTTTCTCCTTTTAAACCATCCGGATAGCCGGCACCATCCCAGTGTTCATGGTGATAGAGGATCTCCTGGGCAATGGGGGCAAAATCAGGAATGTTTTTGGCCATACAACAGCCTATACGAGAGTGTTCTCTCAGCTTCTCCCATCCCACAGGAGAAATTAGGCAATAATATAGCGAGGTCACAATTCATTGTGCCCCTACAACATAATTATAACTAAAAAATCATAATTTGCGATAAAATTATCTGCAACACATCATATACATAACCTATCTAAAATATTTTTGGCTTTTTGGGAAATAACCAGTTTATCAAACATCCCAAAAAAAAATAAAAGTTGGTAGTTTGGCAATCATAGCATAAAATGCTTTAGATCCATTACTTTGCGTCCTACTTTTTCAAATAGTTTGCCTTTTTCAACTTTTTAATTCTCTATTTAAATAAAATATTTTTAAATATATAACTTTTATATGTTATCACACAGATTTTAAAAATTCAAATTTTTTAAAATCCAGAAATTTCTTATCATTTTTATGTTTTTTTTATTTATAATTAATTTCTAACCAGGAATAAGAATAATCATCTTCAATCTCCGCCCAGAATAAAACATTTTTAAGACTGCTTAAACCTTCCAACATAGCATCTAAAGATTTTTTTCTCTTTGCCTCTTCGGACTCTTCTTCTACTCCTTCAGGTGAAAAACTTACAAAATCTAATTCAGACAGACTTTTTATTAATTTTGCGTCTTTTATTTCTAAAACTCCGATAATCCTTTCTGGGATTGCCTATAATAAAAGATTTCCACAGGCAAAATTAAATAAAAAAGTAAACAATAAAAAAACGGTTGTAATCAGGCCAATAACTTTAAATTTATTACCCATAATCGCTTCTCCTTTTTATTTTATTTTATCAGATTATATTACTGCCTTTATATTAAATTCCTTAAATAAAGATACTTTAAATAGAACAAAACATTTTTCTAAAAAATAAACTTACAAATAATATTCTACATAATTTTTAAAAATCCTTTTTTGCAATAATATTTTTTTTAATTTTTCTACCCCCGAGCTCCATGTTTATCTTTTTTATTAATTAAGAAAATAAAAGATCGTTTTATCGTAACACCATAAAAGAAATAGATTCCCGTTGCCTGCTTTCGCAGGAATGCGGAATAAAGCGAAAGAAAAATCTTGACAAAAATGTAAATTTGTTTAAAATATACAATTAGTAATTTAAAAGAGGAGCTTAATTATGCCAACTTATGAGTATAAATGTAAAAAATGTGGGAATACTTTTGAAAAATTCCAATCCATTACAGCAGATCCCATTAAAAATTGCAAAAGCTGTGATGGAGAGGTCTATAGATTAATAAGCAAAAATGCGAACTTTATATTAAAGGGCAGTGGATATTATAGTACAGATAATCGAAATAGCAGTTATAAATCGGAAAAGGAAGGATTAGCTGCTTCCAAAAAAGAAGAACCGTCTAAAAATATCAAATCAGAAATCAAAGAGAAAAAGGAGAAAGAGACTTTAGTAAAATAATTTCCTCCACCATTTAGGTTGCGTCCTCTTTAGTTTCTGTTTTAATTCTGAAATAGCATTTTGAGCAGCTATTTCTCCTTCTCGAATACATTGTTCAGGCTTAGAAAAATCCGACCAATGAAAACGCCCTACTTTAGGGGTAATTACTACATCCGCAAAAGATAATTGTAATTTTCTTAATTCGGCAGAAGTAATGGATTCAGATCGGAAAAAAATTTCTATAGCATTATTAAATTCTTCCCTCTTTTTAATGGTTTGGCTCACACAAACCGCAATAATAAAATTTGCTCCTAATGACTGAGCTGCTTCTATTGGCACTACATCGACTATCCCTCCATCAACTAATATTTTCTTATCTAACATCACCGGAGGAAACATTCCCGGAATAGAAGTACTCGCTAAAAGAGCATTAAATAATTTTCCTTGATTTAAAATTATTTTTTCTCCCTTTACTAAATCTGCTGCCACTACGGCAAAGGGAACTTTAGTATCTGTAAAAGTTGTGTCATCTACTAAATCTTTAATAATATTCTTTACCCCTTCTCCGTCATTAATATACTTTCTTCTAAGTTCAAGATTAAGAATATAACCTTTTTTCAGAAAATCAGACATTTTTTTTAAGAAAAATGGTTTGTCTTCTCTTTCTTTCTCATTAAAGGAAAAGTCAATATTAAATTCACTAATTTTAGAATATTTCTCTGCAATTTTTTCTATAGCAGAAATATCTTTATTTAAGGCATATGCTCCTCCTATAATAGCCCCCATTGAGGTGCCGGTAATTAAGTCAATGGGGATATTTTCTCTTTCTAAAACTTTCAATACTCCTATGTGTGCAAGGCCTCGAGCTCCACCCCCTCCTAAAGCTAATCCTATTTTTAATTTTTCTTTTGCCACTACTTTAGCTCCAATCTATATCTATTAATTATTGGATTTCTGCTATAATTTACCCGGTTAAACAAGTATTTATCAAGCAAAAATCACTCACACACACTTTCGTGAGTGTAAACTGCAGTAGGTGATGGGAATAATAAAAAGAGTATATTATCTAATTTCAACACCCAGAATATCTTTCATCTGTTTTAAAGCAAAATCATGGGCTTCTTGATCAAAGGAAGCCACAGCGTCTTTTAATACTGTAACTTTATAGTTTAACATCCTGGCACTGGCAGCAGTATATAAAATACAAATATTAGTACATACTCCCACCAACTCTAATTTTGAAATCCCTTCTTCTCTTAAAGTAATATCTAAATCAGTTTGAAAAAATCCACTATACCTTCTCTTGTAGATTACAAAATCGTTTTTTAGTGGCGTCAATTCTTCGATTATACCTGCTCCCTCTGTCCCAGGAAGGCAGTGTGGAGAAAAAAGATTAAATTCTTTGTCATCTGGTCGATGGTGATCACATATATAGAATACAGGGTCTTTTTCTTTCCTGAATCTCTCCAGTTCCTTTTGAATGGGTAAAATAATTTTTCTTCCACCATCTCCAATATACAATTTTCCATTTTCTCTGATAAAATCGTTAAGCATATCAATTATTAATAAAGCTTTTTTAATCAATTAAAAATCAACCTCTCGTGGTTTTTTTCTTTCTATCATATTTTTAGTAAATTTGTCTAAATCTATAATATACCTCTCTACAGTCCCTTCTCCTATCTTTTCCACCTCATCAAATGCGTTTACCTGAAAGGTTAACCGATTTTGAAAAATATCAACTAAGGTTGCATCGGCAGTAACAGTCATACTCATAGGGGTAGCAGCCAAATGAGTAATCGATATTTTAGTAGCTACTGAAATATAACCCTCCGGAAGATTTTTTTTCACTGCATTTATCGCAGCTAAATCCATTAAAGAAACTAACATAGGAGTGGCAAAGGCAGATGGCATAGGTTTGGCAAATTTCTCTGCTGAATTTTCCTGATTCACTGTTGTTTGAGCTATTCCTTTTAAACCTTTTTCAAGATTGAATTCTATCATTTTTTCTCCCCCTTTTTAATAATATTGTATTGTATAGAAAATTCCTTTTTCTGTAAGCCCTATTCGTATCTCGTACAAACCAGCGTAGAGCGTATAAAATATCAGTTTTCCAGTTGCCCGGTTTGCCAGTTTGCCGGTTAAGAGAACTAGCGTGAAGCGTACAGCGTTTAGCTTATAGTGGAGAAGAAAGATAAGGTCGTAAAGTACAAGTAGGGGCAGACCTTGTGTCTGCCCGAAATAAGTAAGGTGTTGTTCGAGTATTTTTCGAACCCGTGAAATATCGAGTCGGACAAATCCAACTCCTTGTACTTCTGTTTCTTGACCATATACCCAATACTTAATACTACTACTATTTTTCTATACGCTAAACGCTGTACGCTTCACGCTATGTTTATTCACTAACGACTAAATGAAAAAGCGAGGCTAACCAATACCCTTACAACCTATTATATTATTAAAATTTTAAATTAAGTGTATTCTAATATTACTTATCCGGCTGAAGAACTATTTTAATAGAATTTTTTTTCTTTGCTCGCCTGAAACCCTCTTTCCAATTACTTAATAATAGTACATCACTAACCAATTCTTCTAAATTTACCTTCCCATCATTTACCAGATTTATTGCCTTATCCCAGGAAGAAGGTTTCTGAGTGCGAGAACCAATAATACTCAACTCTTTGTCAAACAAAATTTGGTCAAATCTAAGCTTAATCGGTTGATGAACAATTCCCTCCTGAATATATCTACCTCCTTTTCTTATAAAATTTAATCCGTATTCCACTGCTTCAACTGAACCTGAGCATTCAAAAACCACATCAAAACCATACCCTAATGTTAAATTCGACAAACAATCTTGAATATCCTTCTTTTTTATATTAAAAACTTGATTAATCCCAAGCTTTTTTGCTATGGATAATCTTTTTTCATCACCTTCAATTCCACAAATAATTACTTTTGCTTCTAAAGACTTAACAATTTGAGCAGTTAACAACCCCAGAGGTCCCGGTCCTAATACCAAAACTGTTTCATGGGATAATAAATTAGCTTGTTCCATTACTGCATGAACAGCACAAGATAAAGGTTCAAAAAGAGATGCGGAAATAAAATCAATATGAGAAGGAATTTGGTGGATACTTTCTTTTCTTATCACAAAATATTCAGCAAAAGCTCCGTTCACAGCTGATCCCAACCCTTTACGATGAGTGCATAAATTATAATTTTTACTCAGGCAAAATTTACATTGGCCACAGACATAGGCAGTAGTTTCAGTGGTAACCCTGTCTCCTACTTTTATATCCTTTACTTCTTTCCCTACTTCAGCCACAATTCCGGCAGTTTCGTGTCCTAATACCACAGGAGGTTTTACAGCAGAATAACCATAAAGATCAGTTCCGCAGATTCCCGTTGCCTCTACTCTAACTTTTACTTCGTTCGCTTGAGGAATGGGTTCGGGAATTTCTCTCAATTCTATATCATTTTCGCCTTTTCCGTATTTGACTAAAGCCTTCATCTCTCCCTGTCCCTTTTCTTTTAATTTATTATCAACACCATTTTACTATTACATGCAGAAACCATAACGACGAAAAAATATAAATGGCAGTATGTTTTATCTTGGAATAATTAAAGGTTTAAAATTTCTTTGTATTATTTGATGTAGTGGTCAAATTTATTCGACCCAAAACGGGTTCGATAAATCGAACCCCTTTCTGTTTGTAAATAATTTTTTTGTCTTCTTCCTTCCTCTCGCAATACGTAATACGCAATACGCGATACGAATAAGGCTCCTGACTTCTATTTTCTTTACGATATACGAAATACGACATACGATATACCTCTTTAAGGTATCACCGCTATTTTAATGCCTTTATGCGCCAACATCAGCTCTATTACAGTAGATATTTCACTAAGGGAAAATTCGTCAGTAATCAGTGAATTAATATCGATCTCCTTATTGCAAATTAAATTTAAAGCTCTTTTAACATGCCCGGGTGTATGATGAAAAACTCCCTTTATGTTAATTTGGGAATAGTGAATTAAACTGGTATCAATAGAAACTTTCGTTCCTCTTTTACATCCTCCAAAAAGATTCACCGTTCCTCCTTTTCTTACCATCGATATAGTCTGTTCCCAAACCTCAGGTAACCCGACTGCTTCAATAGCTATATCTGCTCCCCTCTTATCTTCAGTAAGTTTTCTTACTTCTTCAACAGGATCCTGGACTTTAGAAACATTTATTACTTTATAAGCCCCTAACTTCATGGATAATTTTAATCTCTCTTCGAGCGTATCAGTTATGATAACTCTTGCCCCCTTTAATTTAGCTACTTGTAAAAACATTAAACCTATCGGACCTGCGCCGTTTATAACCACTGTATCACCTAAATTAATTTTTGATTCTTCAACTCCGTGAACCACACAAGAAAGGGGTTCTAAGAATGCTGCCTCTTTGTAGCTCACTGTTTTAGGAAATTGCAATAAATTTTGCGAAACAATTATTCCTGGAATTTTTATATATTCTGCAAAAGCGCCGCTTAATTGAATAAATAAACTATCACACAAACTATGTTCACCATTTTTACAGTAAAAACAAGAATTGCACGGGGCAGAATTAGCGGCTACCACTCTCATCCCCGGTGTAAAATTTTTTACTTTACTGCCCACTTCTACTATATCACCGGCAAACTCATGTCCAAAAACGAAAGGCGAAGCAAATAAGTGATGCCCTCTTAAATAGGTTTTACGATCTGTTCCGCAGGTAAGTGCAGCTCTCACTTTTACCAAAACTTCGTCAGGACCGATATCAGGAATATTAATATTTTTTAGACTTACCTGGCCAGGTGCATAAAATACAGCAGCCTTCATAGTTCTGTTTTTTAAATTTAAATTTTCATTTTCTATATTTTTTAAAATTGTAAGTCTCCTCTCGTTATTTTATAACTTTGATGACTAAAAATAACCTTAATTCGTATCGATTAAAGAAAAGGAACTAGAGAAAAAGATAGGAAACAAAAGCAATAAATATTTTTTCTCTCTTTCTTACTGCACCACTAAATTTTACATTGCCCCAATTAAGTTATAAAATTAAATCTTATTTGATCTGCTAATTAAAATATTTCTCTTTAAAATTATATTTATAATATAAGCATAGATAAATACCTGAATGGGTTCTGATATTATTCGCGGAAGCATTAATACTTTCCAGGGAAGTCCGAATAAAATATTTAAAAAATATGGTATTAAAATAATAGAAGTTATTACCTGACCCGCGGTAATAGCTATACCTAAATTAAAAATATTAGGTTCACCTTTTCTCATTAAAATCAAGATGATTGCTGGAATTATTCCGGTCAAGGCAGAAGTTAGAGTAAAGTGAGGCATATAGGCACCTATAGGGTTAATGAAATATCCTAATAGGTCGGAAAAGGCTCCAATCAGCCCTCCGGCCAATGGACCAAAGATAATACCTCCTAAGATGATGGGTAATCTTCCCAGACCAATCCTAATCCCTTCTACTCCTCCAATAGCAAGACGTAAACTTGCTACCCGAGTTAAAATTATACTTAAGGCAATTAGAAAGCCCATAGTAGTAATTTTATGGGATGATATTTTCATTTAATTTTCCTCCTTGATATAGCATTAAAATTGACATAGCTTTATATCTGCTACATCAAGAAGAATTTTTAAAAGGCATTTTTTCGATGTAGCAGCGGACGCGATAACCTACCGCAGGATTGGACAGAGATTCCTTCTCTTTTTAATCCTTTCGTTTAGAGACAACGTCCCATTCTCTAACACTTAACGCAGGTTACCTACTCATGCTAAATATTCTATATGTCTTGTGCTCAGCTCGCCTCCTTTACATACTGCAATTATTATTTATAAATTACTTGCTTTTCTGTATCTACAACTTTTAGAAAATATAAGTCTATCTTCTTTAGTAAATGACTTAAACTAAAGTTTCAATTATTCTTCTTCTAAAAGTACAGTGTTCTTTAAAATTCCAATCCCCTCAATCTCTACCTCTACTTTATCTCCTGCTTCTAATTGTCCTACTCCTGAAGGAGTTCCGGTAGCAATTATATCTCCTGGGAATAGAGTCATTATTTTAGAAATAAAACTGATTATCTTATCAACTTTAAAAATCATATTACTAGTGGAAGAATCTTGCATCAGTTGACCATTCTTATACAGTTTTATTTGAAGATTATCAGGATATAAATCAGTAGAAATAAAGGGTCCGATAGGCGCAAAGGTATCAAATGATTTAGCCCTGGTCCATTGTCCGTCTTTTTTTTGTAAATCTCGGGCGGTTACATCATTAAACAAGTATATCCCAGAATATTTTTAAATACATCTTCAGGTTCAATATTTTTAATTCTATTTTTAATAATCACTGCTAATTCTGCTTCATAATCTAATTGCTTACTCATCTTGGGATAAATTATATTATTGTTATGAGCAATAAGCGTACTTGGGGGTTTCATAAATATTAACGGTTCATCGGGAATTTTCATCTGAACTTCATTCGCATGATCAAAATAATTCAATCCCACAGCTATTATTTTAGATGGCACGCAGGGGGGTAAAAAATTTATTTCTGATAAAGAATATACATTTTCTGTATTTTCGTGATTATTAAAAATATCACCAACTACTTCTCTAATTATATTATCTTTTTCAAGTAATCCGTATCTTATATTTCCTTTTTGAAAAAATCTTAAATATTTCATAAATACTCCCTCTACTTTTTTATCAGAATAGAACCACTACCCTACCACCTTTTTAAACGCTCTTAAAAAATTGTCACCTAATATTTTTTCAATTTCTCTCTCTTTATAACCTCGATTAAGTAACTCTTCGGTGATATTAGGAATTTTATCAACACTCTCTAAACCTAAAGGAAGAACATCTGTACCATCAAAATCAGAACCTAATCCCACACAATCTATTCCTGCTTTTTCTACCAAATAATCAATATGTTTTACCACATCTTTTACGGTAGTTTTTCTTTTTTCTTGAGTTAAAAAATTAGGTACAAAGGTTATCCCTATTACTCCACCCTTATCAGCTAAAGCTTTAATTTGCTCATCTTTTAAATTTCGAGGATGGGGACATAAGGCATAACAATTAGAATGAGAAGCAACAATGGGAGCCTTACTTCTTTTAATCACATCCCAAAAACCAGTCTCTGAAAGGTGGGACACATCAATAAACATCCTCAGGTCATTCATCTCCTCTATAACTTTTAACCCAAATTCGGTTAAACCGCTGCCAGTCCGGGATTCACCAATCCCGTCAGCAATCTGATTTCTTTGATTCCAGGTGAGAGTTAAGAGCCGGACTCCTAATTTATACAATATTCTTAATACTCCCAAGTCACCTTCTAAAGCCTCTCCCCCTTCAACGGAAAGAATAGCAGCAATCTTTCCTGCGCTGTTTGCTTCATTTATCTGATTATAATTAGTTACTAATGATATTTCGTCCTGATTTTTTTCCATTTCTCTATAAAAACAATCAATTAATTGCAAAGTTCTTTTTAATGATCTATCCGGTTTATAAATATCTTCTATAAAAACAGCAAAAAACTGGACATTAACCCCCCCTTCTTTCATTCTGGGGATATCTAAATGACCGATAGGTGTTCTACTTCCTAAGGATTTTTTATGATTCATAATCTCTAAAATAGTATCACAATGTCCATCAAATACTATCGCCTTCTGGTGCATCTGTTTTGCTTTGATTAAATGCGTATTAGTCCCTGCCAAATTACTTTCACCTACTTACTTTGGAATCTGATTCAGGGGACAACGGCTCTCTGAATCTATTCTTATAATATAATAAAAAATAGCTTAAAATAATCTTCAACCGAGTAACCGTTAATTGGTTTAAGATTAATTCGTTAACCAATTAACTTTCCTCTTTATGCTCCACGCTCTACACTAATAATTTTTAGTACCTAAAGGGCAGACACAAGGTCTGCCCCTACAACTTATTCACTATTCACTAACGACTAATTTAATTTTTTTAATAAAAACCATAAAATAATCAAACTTGCTAAGATTAATATAAAGATAATAATATTGTTTTTAGTTTTTGTTTCCATTCTGATTTTCTTGATTTCTGATAGAGGGGCTTTCCTGTCAATTTCAGCAGCTCTTTTAAAATGTTTTACAGCTTCGTCAATTCTTTTTGTTCTTTTGTAAGCTAAACCCAGATTACTGTGAACGGAAGCATAATCAGGATTTAACTTTAAGGCTTTTTTATATAATTCAATTGACTTCTTATATTCTTTTTCTTCTAAGTAAATATTTCCTAAATTATTATAAGGTTCAGGATATGTTAGATCTAAAGCTAAGGATTTTTCAAGATACGATTTAGCTTTAATAAAATCTCTTAAGCTGGCATAACACACTCCTAATTTGTTATAGCATCTGGGATCATTCGGCCATTCTTCTAAAACCGTTTCAAATTCTCTAATGGCTTGATTGAAATTACCCTTTTTTAAATAATTTTCAGCTTTCTCAAAATCAATTTTATATTCTTCCTTATCCATAAATCCATCTCCCAAAATAAATTAACTATCCTATCCTTATTCTATCCCGTAATTAGGAGCTTCTTTGATAATAATTATATCGTGGGGATGACTCTCTCTTAAACCAGCTGAGGTAATCTGAACAAATTTAGTGTTTCCCTGTAATTCTTTAATGTTTTTTACTCCACAATATCCCATTCCTGAACGTACTCCACCTAATAATTGATACACGCAAGCTGAAAGTGACCCTTTATAAGATACTCTTCCTTCAATTCCTTCGGGAACCAGTTTGTTATCTTCTTCCTCTTCCTGAAAATATCTATCTTTACTGCCCTTCTTCATCGCCCCAATTGAACCCATCCCTCGATATTCCTTATAACTTCTCCCTTTATAAAGTACTACTTCTCCCGGACTTTCTTCTGTACTAGCAAACAGACTTCCAATCATTACCGAATCAGCACCTACCGCTAAAGCTTTAGTAATATCACCGGAGTATTTTATTCCCCCATCGGCAATAAGAGGAATGTGATATTTTTTGGCTGCCCTTTTACATTCTTGAATTGCCGAAACCTGGGGTACTCCTACACCAGCAACCACCCTGGTAGTACAGATAGAACCCGGTCCAATCCCGACCTTTAAAGCATCAACCCCGGCTTTTATCAAGTTTTCTGCTCCTTCAAAAGTTGCTACATTACCACCTACTAACTCTATATCAAAATTCCGTTTTATTTCTTTTATAATTTCAATAACCCTGGTAGAGTGTCCGTGAGCAGTATCGACTACGATAACATCAATTTTGACATTAACCAAAGCATCTATTCTCCCCATTGTATCTCGAGATACGCCCACTGCAGCACCCACCCTGAGTCTTCCCTTAGCATCCTTGCAAGCATTAGGAAATTTCTCGACTTTTTCGATATCTTTTATGGTAATAAGTCCTTTCAAAATGAAATTTTTATCTACTATAGGTAATTTCTCAATTCTATTTTTATGTAATATTATTTTGGCCTCTTCAAGGGTAGTGCCAACAGGAGAAGTAATTAAATTTTCTTTGGTCATTATACTATTTATTTTAACATTTTTATCTTCTAAAAATCTGATATCTCGGTTAGTTAATATTCCCACTAATTTTTTTTCTTTATTTATGATCGGTATACCGGATATATGATATTTAGTCATGAGTTCGATTGCTTCGCCAACCTTTTTCTCTGGTGAAAGAAAAATAGGGTCAACAATTACTCCACTCTCTGACCTTTTAACCTTATCTACTTCTTCGGCCTGCTCTTCTATAGACATATTTTTATGAATAATACCAATTCCGCCTTCCCGGGCGATGGCAATAGCTAATCTCGATTCAGTAACTGTATCCATAGCAGCGCTAACTAAAGGGATATTTATATCGATTTTTCTGCTAAATTTTGTGGAGACGTCCACTTCCCTAGGAAGGATGTCTGATTTTTCGGGAACTAACAAAATATCATCAAAAGTTAAACCCTCAAAGTTTAAAAATCTCTCTTTTTCCATAATTTGCCCACCTTTCAAATTAGTTGTCAGTATATCGCATTGCGTATCGAGTATCGCGCATGTTAGCGTATAGCGTAGAACGTTTAGCGTATAGTATTACAGGCAAATCGCCTTTCCTACCAATGTAAATTCCCGCGGAAGCAGGAATCTACATTTTCCACTTTAACATTTTAACATTTAGTCAGTCCTTGGACATATACAATACGCCCCTACTTCTTTCTTTCTTTTATTTTCTTTACTATATACTATATACGATATACTACATACTGGTTATTCTATCCGCTATACGCTGAACGCTCCACGCTATTTTTATAATATTACCCCTCTTTAATATCCTTGTCAATTAATGTGTTCGTATCGCGTATCGAGCATTGCGTATTGCGTGAAGGGAAAGAAAGATACTAGTGAAAAAAAAGATACGATATACTTGATACTTTCTTTTTACCTCTTTACTTTTTTACAAAATATACTACAATAAAAAAGATTTTATATCTAATTTTTTTTTATGTTATAATAGAAAACACCTTAAAATAAAATACAAAATGGTAAATACTTTATTAAAAATCTATAATGTTTATTAAATAGGAGTTAAAATGGATAATGCAACTGGGAAATCATCAAATAAAAATTTAGTTAAAGACATATTATTCTGGAAGGAAAAGCGAGAAGCAGTAATTTTATCTCATGTCTATCAATCAGCTGAAATTCAAGATATTGCCGATTTTACGGGCGATTCACTCTTGCTCAGCCAGCAAGCCGCCAGAACCAAAGCGAAAGTAATTGTATTTTGCGGAGTCAACTTTATGGCTGAAACAGCTTCTATTCTTTCTCCGGAAAAAATTGTTCTTCTTCCGGAAATCAAAGCTGGATGTCCCCTGGCCGATATGGCACCAGCCGAGAAAGTAAAAAGCAAAATAGAGAAATTACCTGGGGTAATAGTGGTTTCCTATGTAAATTCATCAGCAATTGTAAAATCTTTAAGTGACTACTGTTGCACTTCTGCTAATGCTGTTCAAATTGCTCAGTCAATTCCCGCTGAAAAAGAAATTTTATTTCTTCCCGATAAAAATTTGGCTGATTTCACTGCCCGGAAAGCAAAACGTAAAATCATCTCCTGGCCAGGATTTTGCCCTACTCATCATCTCTTAACCAGAGAAGATGTAATTAAAGCTAAAAAACTTCATCCTCAAGCTTTACTTTTAGTACATCCTGAATGCCGCCCCGAAGTATGTGATTTAGCAGATTATGTTGGCAGCACAAGAGGAATTATTGACTTCGCCAGTAATAATCCAAATAAAGAATATATCATCGGCACAGAACTGGGAATATTCCACCCTTTAAAAAAGAATAACCCTAACAAAGAATTTTTCCCAGCCTCTGAAAATATGATCTGTCAGAATATGAAACTTATCACTTTAGAAAAAGTTCTCTGTTCTCTAAAAAACTTAGAACCTCGAATTACAGTACCAGAGGAGATAAGAAAAAAATCTTTAAAAGCATTAAATCGAATGATAGAAATTACCTAGTTAGTTGGTTACCTGGTTCGCTAGTTAGTTAAGAGAATTAGCATAGAGCGTGGAGCGTTTAGCGTATAGTTTGAAAGCGAAAAACGAAAAGCGCAAAACGAAATTCGTATCTCATATCTCGTTAAGAAAATAGAAACTAGGAGCCTTGTTTGTATCGAGTATTGCGCGAGGAAGGAAAAAGATAAAAAAATTATTAGCAGACAGAAAGTAGGGGGGTTGGATAAATCCGACCCCCCTACACCAGACTCGTGGAAATAATATAAAATACAATAAACTCTAAACCGAAAACTGAAAACTGAAAACTTATATTAATCATAGCGGCTATTCACTAACGACTAATGCAATCGGTCAATTGGTGAATAGGAAAATTGGTTAATTAATATTAGCTGGTTAACAGGCAAACCGGTAACTGATTAACTAAATACTAATGATTAATATGGAGGGATTTAAATAAATGTTCCCACGCTATTTAATTAATTTTGACCTAACCAAACTAAAAATAATTTATACAGATTTTTTAATCGTTGGCTCGGGAATCGCTGGCTTATATACCTCACTTAAGATCTACGATAAAGGAGAAGTTATCCTTCTCACTAAAGGCAGCTTAAAAGAAAGCAGCACAGAACATGCTCAAGGAGGCATAGCTGTAGCTTTAGGAGATAAAGATTCACCTCATTTACACATGGAAGATACCCTAAAAGCCGGTGCAAATTTTTGCGATCCTGAAGCTGTTAAAATTTTAGTAACCGAAGGTCCGAAATGTGTTGAAGAGTTAATAGAATTAGGAACCAAGTTTGATAAAGTTGAGGGTAAATATAAAACTGCTTTAGAAGCAGCTCATCAAAGGCCCCGAATTTTGCGTGCCCATGGGGATGCTACCGGAGCAGAAATTGAGAGGTCTCTTTCTGAAAAAGTAATTAATGAAAAGAAAATAAAAATTAAAGAGAACATTCTAGTAATTGATATTATAACCGAACATCATACTTGTTACGGCCTACTTGCTTTAGATAGCAATACCAATGAAATTATCGCCTATTTGGCAACTGCAACTATTTTAGCCAGTGGTGGAGCTGGACAGCTTTTTTCCAATACTACTAATCCTGATGTAGCTACGGGAGATGGAATTGCTATGGCCTATAGGGGAGGAGTAAAAGTAACAGATTTAGAATTCATTCAATTTCATCCTACTGCCCTCTATCACCAGGGAAGTCCCAAATTTCTTATTTCTGAAGCAGTTCGCGGTGAAGGTGCTATACTTAAAAATATTAATGGTGAGTCATTTATGCACTCTTATCACTCTCTGGCTGAATTAGCTCCTAGAGATATAGTTGCCCGAGCCATTTTTGACCAGATGAAAAAAACTAAAAATGATTACGTTTTATTGGATGCCACTAAAATAAAAAATAAATTTTCCCAACGCTTCCCCACTATCTATAAAAATTGTTTGGACTTAAATATTGATCCGGAAAAAGAATATATCCCGGTAGCTCCTGCAGCTCACTATACTATTGGAGGCATAAAAACCGATACCTGGGGACAAACCAACTTAAATAATCTTTATTCCTGTGGAGAATGTACTTCAACAGGAGTTCATGGTGCCAATCGCTTGGCTAGCAACTCACTTTTAGAGGGACTGGTTTTTGGTAATAGAATTACCCAAAAAATTAAAGAAAATATAATTCATTCTTCTATTAAAAAATTTGAAGAACTAAAACTTTCTTATAACGCTCATCAAAGTCAAAAAAAATATAAAGAATACAATCCTTCAGAATTAAAAATAGAACTACAAAAACTTATGTGGAATAAAGTGGGAATCATTAGAAATTCCTCTGATTTAAAAATGGCACAACAAAAAATTAACCAATGGAAATTTATATTCAAATCAGAGCTTAAAACTGTTAAAGATTTTGAATTGGCCAATCTTATTATCATGGCTGATCTGATTACTGATTCAGCTTTGCAGCGTGAGGAAAGCCGGGGAGCGCATTACCGCGAAGATTTTCCTGATAGAGATGATATTAACTGGAAAAAACATATTATATATTGACCGATTGACCGATTTGCCTATTGACCAATTACCCAATTTCAGGCCTCATGAGTAGTGTCTCGCAAAGTGGATAGAAGTCAGAAGACAGAATTAAGGAGCCAGAATATTTAATATAGTAGAGACATAATGAATTGTGTCTATTCAATACGGCACGCCGTGTTGCTACATTATTTTTAACTAAATTGGTAGATTGAGGAATTGGTCAATTGATCAATTATTCTATAAAGAGGTGTTTTAAAGATGGACTTCTCAATAAAAGAAAATATTCTAGTAGATAAAATAATAGAACAGGCTTTATTAGAAGATATTGGAACCGGAGATATTACCACCGAATCTACTATTCCTTCCAATTTTAAAGCTAAGGGCATTATTAAAACCTCTGAAGAAGGTGTAGTTGCGGGCTTAGATATTATCTGTCTAGTATTTAAAAAATTAGACTTTGAGATTTGCTGCAAATCTAAAATAAAAGACGGTAACAAAATTTTAGCGGGGGAAATTTTAGCGGAAATTACCGGTTCTGCCCGAACTATTCTTACAGGAGAAAGAGTTGCTTTAAATTTTATTCAACGAATGTCCGGTATTGCCACCATTACCTCTAAATTCTGTCAGGAAGTAAAAGGCTTTCCGGTTCGGATAGTCGACACTCGTAAAACTACTCCCGGATTAAGGATATTAGAAAAATATGCCGTTCGTATGGGCGGAGGTTACAATCACCGCTTCGGTTTATATGATGTTATATTAATTAAAGATAATCATATAGTTGTGGCTGGAAATATTAAATCGGCAGTAAATTCTGTACGAAAACAAATCTCTCACACCATAAAGATAGAAGTAGAAGTAGAAAATTTATCTCAACTTCAAGAAGCCTTGGAGATGAAAGTAGATATTGTAATGTTAGACAATATGAGTTTAGATATAATGAAGGAAGCAGTAAAAAAGGCCAAAGGTAAAGTCTTAATTGAGGCATCAGGAGGAATTACTTTAGACAATGTAAGGGAAATTGCCCAAACAGGAGTAGATTTAATTTCTATTGGCGCTCTTACCCATTCAGTAAAATCGTTAGATATTAGTATGGAAATTATTTAGCGGATAGCGTAGAGCGAATAGTGAAGAAAAAGAGAAGGAAGGAAGCCAGAATAAATTCGTATCACATATTACGTTAGGTTCCTCTTTTGTTATTGCGAGGGAGTGAACCGACCGAAGCAATCTCAAACGGGGATTGCCGCGCTCTGATAAATCAGAGCTCGCAATGACATAGAATAATGTAGACTGTAAACCGAAAACTGATAACTGAAAACTTGTATTTAATGATAGCGACTATTTACTAACCACTAATTTAATTGGAGAAATATTTTATCATTCCAAAACTATACGCTAAACGCTGTACGCTATACGCTATGTTAATTCACTTATTCATCTCGTAAATCATCCGCAATCCCTGTAAAGTCAAAAAGGGATTAACTTTATCGATTAGCTTGCTTTCATTTCCGATTAATTCCGCCTGACCACCGGTAGCTACTACTATAGAATCTTCTCCTATCTCTCTCTTAAACCGTTTAATTAATTCATTAGTTAATCCCAAATAGCCAAAGAACATTCCTGATTGCATTGCGGTAATAGTATTACTACCTATAGGATGTTTAGGTTTTATAAATTCTATTTTGGGTAGCTTGGCTGTCTTTTTAAAAAGAGCTTCTGCTGAAATTTCTATTCCGGGAGTAATCGCTCCACCCAAATAAGCTCCTTCCTTATTAACTGCACAAAATGTAATGGCTGTTCCAAAATCTACAATTATTACCGGTCCTCCATATAATTTATATGCAGCAATAGCATTAACAATTCTATCTGCTCCCACTTCTTTGGGATTATCTATCTTAATATAAATTTCAGTTTTTATCCCAGGCCCTACAATAATTGGAGATAATTTAAAATAATCCAGGGACATCTTTTTTAATATCCAGGTTACCGGAGGGATAACACAGGAAATAACTACTGATTTAATATCTGAAGAGGATAAATTAGAATCAAAAAGCAAATTCTTGACTAACATTCCATACTCATCTTCTGTCTTATTCAGATCGGTAGAAATTCTCCAATGGCCTAATAATTTCTCTTCTTTGTATGCCCCTATTACTGTATGGGTATTACCTACATCAATTACTAAAATCATCATATCCCCTCCTTCGAATTACATATCATTTTTTTAATAACCAGCTCTCTTTAGAGCTTTGACTAATATAAATACCAATAATATTGCTACTATCACCTCTGGAGTGCCATGAACAAAAGCAATACTCAGACTTACTTTGGCCGGAAGATACCCTCTTAAGGTAGCCAATCCCAATACTCCGATAGTATTGGTAAGAGTTCCCAAGGCTGCTGCTATTGCGCTGTTCTTCCAAAGATATCTGTAAGAATAATAAGCGGCTACTCCGATAAATATTCTGGGTAAAACAGCGATTAGAGGATCGGCAAACATGGGGTTAGTGGCATTTAAAAAACTGTAAATTCCGAAGATTAATCCTACTAATGCACCTACTATCGGGCCTTCAAGTATTCCTCCTAAAATTGCGGGAATGTGCATAATAGTAGCGTGTCCTGCAGGGGTGGGAACAGGAATAAATCCCAACCTTGTTACTCCTAAGATGATAGCAATTGCCCCCAGCATGCCAGAAATAGCCAGCTGCCGGGTAGTAAGTTTAAATTCTGATAAGGTAGAATCTCTATTCATTTTTTTCACCTCCGTTCCAGTTCTATTTTAAGATACCAGACGAAATACTATTAATTCTATTTACTCCTGGTTTTGTTCTTATACAAGATACAAACCCTCGCGTAAAGGCTGTCCTTTACGCCCATAGTGTAAAACAGTTTAAGAAATATGTCAAGTCAAAAAGTAACCCAAAGGTGCCAGGCACCTTTGGGTTACTTTTTGACTTATAAATTTATTTGGTATTCTTTTATTTTATTCTGCAGGCTTCTGCGGCTTATGCCTAAAAGTTTTGCTGTGTGAGTACGATTTGCATTATTCTTAATCAAATATTTAATAATTAATTCTTTTTCTATATCTTTTAAAGTCCCCTTTTTTTCAATGTGTGTTTCTTTGTTTATAAAATTGAAATATTTTTCATCGATTATTTCGTCTTTTGCCATAATCATACTTCGCTCAATAATATTTTCTAACTCTCTTATATTACCCAGATAATTATAATCCAGCAGTAATTCCATAGCTTTTGCAGAAATTTTTTTAACTTTTTTATTTAATATTTTATTATATTTAGCAATAAGATGCTCCACAATTAAAGGTACGTCCTCTTTCCTTTCCCTTAAAGGAGGAACATCTACATTAAAGACGTTTAGTCGATAAAATAAATCCTCTCTAAACCTTCTTTCTTCTACTTCTTTTTTTAAATCTTTATTAGTAGCAGATAATATTCTTACATCAACTTTAATGCTCCTTGAACTTCCTACCCTTTCAAACTCCCTTTCCTGTAAAACTCTAAGTAATTTTGTTTGCATAGAGGGGTCTATCTCTCCTATTTCATCT
>Ga0307378_10001551_pt1 | contig 37001 bp, 33 predicted proteins | sample UN1MG_FD_202238 | JGI IMG/M metagenome (GOLD analysis project Ga0307378, IMG submission 202238) | Soil microbial communities from Risofladan, Vaasa, Finland - UN-1 | ecosystem: Environmental > Terrestrial > Soil > Coastal area > Acid sulfate soil | place: Finland: Risofladan, Vaasa | collected...
TCAATTGAATGATGCGGACTTTTTTATTTTTTAACTGTATTTCTCCTTCAACTCCCAAAATCGCAGTCCTCTGGAATCCGGTCGGAATGCTTCCATCAAGATACTGCTTTCGGGTAATATGGACTTCGCCGACAATATTCAACTTACACAGCAGTGAGATCTCCAATGCTATCTCCAGTGCTTCCCTATTGATCAGGAAAGGAGGAGTGTCGTCAATATCATAAGTACAGGCTGTTCTATCCTTAATCCTGTAGATAATCTGTTTCCTCGTCTTGAATTCCATCAGTGCAGTTCCATCATATTCCCCAAGTTCACTGAGAGTGGGTCTCATATGCCGGATTATCTCTGCATCGTAATCATCTAAGTCATTATATATTCCGGCAGGGCAATTACAAAAAAGCTTTTTACTGGTTTTAAGCTGCTGATGGACTTCTAATCCGGACATAAATCCAACACGGTCATAATCTGCCTGTGCAGCCTTTTTCCTGGGTATATATCCAACCGCTTTTTTGCTTTGTACGTAATTTTGTTGGGGATCAAGATATCGTTTCATTTCAGGTTACCTGAATTATTCATAAAAACTTCCGACACCTTTAGTTAATTTCAATGATATTTGCATGTTAGCATGATTATATATCTTAACAATAAAGAATCATTTTAAAAAGAAAATTCATGGATAACATTTATTTGACGATTAGTCTATGCTGTGGTAAAAATTATGCTTAACTGAGAATAAAACAAAAAATTACCATGCTCATTATAAACAGATAATAAAATAATTCTCTATTTAAAATGGCAACAGGAGGAAAGATGCCCGAACAAAAAACAGAAAAATATGAGTTTCAATCAGAGGTCAAAGAATTACTAAACATTCTTGTCTATTCGCTCTATAAGAACAAAGAAATTTTCCTAAGGGAGCTGATTTCAAACGCAGTGGACGCCCTCAATAAGGTTCAATTCGAGATATTGACCAATAAAGACATCCTTGATAAGGATGAAACGTTGAAAATTGAGATCTATTTTAATAAAACTCTTGGAAAATTTATCATCGAAGATACAGGTATCGGGATGACTCGAGAAGAACTCATCCAGAATATTGGAACAATTGCACATTCCGGTACTGTTGACTTCATCAAGAAATTAGCCGGATCAAAGGATAAAGACCGGATGGATTTAATCGGAAAATTCGGTGTGGGATTTTACTCCAGCTTCATGGTTGCTAAAGAGATCCATATTTACACACGCTCATTCCACAAGGACAGTAGGGGTTATCTCTGGAAATCAAAAGGGGGTACTGCTTACACTATAGAAGAAACGCTGAAAAAACGCCGGGGAACGCGGATCGAACTCATATTGAAAAAAAACGAAAAAGAATTTCTTGAAAAATACACAATAAAAAACATCCTTTCCAAATATTCCAAATTCGTTCCCTTCCCTGTGTATCTTGAAAACGAAAAGATAGAAATTGCCGAAGCAATCTGGACACAACCAAAATCAAGCCTAAAGGAAAAAGATTATTTTGACTTTTTTAAGTTTATCGATAACTCACAGGAAAAACCCGAGACATATCTCCATATCTCTTCAGACGCACCTGTTCAGTTTAACTCTATTCTGTATATCCCGAAAACATCTCTTGATCTTTTCGGCCTATTTAAAACAGAACCCGGCGTAGATCTCTATTCGAACAAAGTACTCATCCAAAAAGCAAGCAAAGACATCTTTCCGGAATACCTCAGGTTTGTAAAAGGCATAATCGATTCCGAAGAAATTCCTTTGAATATCTCAAGAGAAACAATTCAAAACAACATAAAAATCACCAAGATTAAGAAATACATCCTTAAAAAAATATTCGATCATCTAAAGAAAATCAAAGAAAATGACATAGAGAAATATCTGAGAATATGGAATAACTTCAATAGAAACATCAAAGAAGGGGCAGCATTTGATTTTGATAACAGAAAAAAAATATCCGATCTACTGCTCTTTCATTCATCAAAAGAACCCAAGGATAAATATATCGATCTTAAAAAATATAAAGAGAGAATGGGGGAAGACCAGAAGGAAATCTACTACGCTGCCGGACACGACATAGAATCCATCGAAAAGAATCCGGCCCTGGAGGCTTTCAAGAAAAAGGACATCGAAGTGCTTTACCTGGACGATACGCTGGATGAGTTCGTAATTGAACATTTGAAGGATTATGGGGATAAAAAGTTTACAATGGCCGAAAGTGCAGACATCAAACTGGACAAGAAAAAGGAAGAAGAAAAAAACAAAGAACAGATCAAAAATATCGAAAATTTTATCATATATCTTAAAAAATTATATGGAGAAAAAATCGCTGACGTCAGGGTTTCCAGTAGATTAGTGAAAAGTCCATGTATGCTTGTTCACCCTTCAGACGCGCCTTCTGCCCAGATGGAAAAGGTAATAAAAATGGTCAACAAAGATTATTCTTATTCCAAGAAAGTCTTTGAAATAAATCCGGATAATGCACTAATCAAGGAAATGGTACGTATTCATAAAGCCAAACCTGAATCAACCGAATTAAAATCCCTGTCTTTACAGCTGCTTGATAACATGCTGCTGCGTGAGGGCATCATCGATGACATCGACGAGATTGTCCCCCGTATCCAAAAAATCATGCTGCACGCCGCAAAAAAAATCTGAAGTTACGGCTAACTTGGCAGGTTTAGAAGGAAAAAGCCACAAAGAACCTAAAAAAGTTTGATCACTGCTCCCAAATTTCCAACCGCTATTTATACCCGCTCAAGTTCACCCGCTGGTTGGATATCCCATTTCAATATACTTTATAATGATGCCAGACTTCTGGAGTTTGAGGAGGTCCACATCCTTCGTGTCAGTGTCCGATGAGATCCCAATAAGAAGAACACTTGTAGCCTCCTCAAGACCGAGCCCATCCTTTGCCTTGTTCAAGCAGGAAACCGCCATCTGAATTCTTTTTTTTGATAATCTCTGTGTGGCAACAACAGTTTCGACGGCGTACCACTTTGAGGATGTCCTGATCATTGCATCTAGTTCGTGCTGTTTTCTCCTGATGAACCTGCAGTCTTCGTTCACAGGTTCATCTAATGTCCCGATAAAGGTATCTATGAGTCTGTTCTCAGACGAGTTGACCAAGGAGTAGGTCCTCTTGGTTGTGGCTCGATCCCTATCTATGCGAACAACGTTCTCTTTACTTAGTCTGAGGAGCACTTCCTCAACCGAATCTCGGGATAGCCGGATCTTGCTTGCCAAGTACATCAAATTCTGCACGGGCCCTATCTTCGACAACACTTCGATTATCACCTGCTTCCGTTGTTCCCGCTTGTACTCCTGAAGACTGCTTCCGGTTTGTTGTCGAGAAGTTTCTGCGGATGTGACCGGTACTGATGTTTGTATTTCCATAATCTGGATAACACTTTTGTATAGTTCATCTCGATACCACTTCACCTCGGCTTTGGTGAAGTTCTTAGACTGACTGGTGCTCGAGTCGTAGACATCGTGATGTTTGAGGCACAAGAATGCCAAATTGTCGTAGGCGTCATTCGAGCTGTCTTTGTCCAGGTGAGCAATCTGACCGCTCTTGATGCGTACGTCTCTATTCAAGCCGAAACATATGCAGCACCTGCGCCGTGAATTACACAAGACGTCGGCTTCAGTCGTGGAACTAGTTCTTTTTCTTGCCATAGAGCCTCAATTTGCTGCCTAACTATTAATATACAACATGCTGTATTTGATACAAAAATATCCCTAAGAACGTCGTATATTAAGTAATTCCATCAAATATCCCTGCAAAACTGCGGTATTATTTTAAAATTATACATATTAGATTGCAAGCTGTATATCTGACTTCCTTAATATCCAATTCGGTCGGATGTCGAATGACCTTGCCTTGACTATAATTTTGAAGATTTTCTCTTAATCGCTAGAGTTCTGGGGACACTAACTTAATTCCAAATTAAGAATTCCTAGGAAGTATTCAGAACTTTTTCCCAATTCAGTATAGTGTCCCTAGAATTTTATCCAGATAGACATAATAATCAAAAAGACAATAAAACCAATGATTACAAGTGTATATTTTACCCTCACAATTTTAACTCCATTTTAATTCTCAGCCTAACGACCGAGCTCACCTGCGGCAATGAAGCACAGCAGAATAGCGGTCAGGTGGAGCGATTGGTTATGTGTTCTATTCATTGAGCTCTCAACGGTCTTTGAGTACTGCAGTTCTTTTACAACCATCACATCCATCACCGGAAGTTGCAAGTGCCATGAAAGATATGCTGAACAATAAAGAAAACAGTAGAACTGGGAAAAATAACTTTATTTTATTCATAAAAACTTCCTTTTTCACCAACTTATTCTTTAACCAACTCCACCCTGCGGTTCAGGGCACGGCCTTCGTCGGTCTCATTGGAAGTTACAGGGCTCAAGGGGCCCACTCCATAGGAATCAAGCCTGTTCTGAGCCACTCCATACTTCGTTACCAGGGCTTTAACAACAGCTTCAGCCCTTGTTTGGGATAGTTTCATGTTGTAAGCGATTTCCCCAACACTATCAGTATGTCCAACCACATATAATTTCAGTTCGGGATTTTGTTTGAGGAGTTTCGCTATCTCTTTAAGGACCAGCTCGGACTCCGGTTTAACCTCTGCTTTATTAAAGTCAAAATGGATACCATAAACAGAAACATGTCCGGTTGAGCTGATATCCCTTGCCAGGCTTTTGGCATCGGCAACAACTTCCTGCGCCATTGCCTTTTTCTCTACAATCTCCAGTTCATAAGATTCTCCCTCAGAATGCGCATATACATAAATCCACGTTATTTTTCCGCCCATTTCCACCTTGAGCCACGCTTCTCCTAGGGCTTCATAAAGAGTTAAACCTCCTATCTCTTTTATAGCATTTTCATAGTTCCTTAAGATCTGAAGTTCACTTGGGGCCTCATTCCCTTCCTTGATGTCATATCCAATGTGATATTTGTGGCCTTCGATCTTAATATCCTCCCCCTTATCATTTTTGAAATCGGCTGTATCGAACTCTTTGTATTCATAGCCTGAGATATAGAAACCAGGCATTCTCGTAAGGAGTGGATGGTCTTTGCTGCCAGGCTCATCTTCCTGTGCAACGGACAAAACAGGTGCTACTAAAAGTGTGAATAAACAGAAGCCTAAAATAAAAAGAATCCTCTTTTTCATCATATTATTCCTCCTTTTTCTATCAAGTTAATGCCCATTTATTATTTAAGTGACTTATCTTTCAGGCATGAAACTATTTGATACCTCACAAATCTAACATATATTATACAGCCGTTTTGCCTGTGCAAATACGGCATTTATCGTTTCCTATCGCGTTATCCTGATTGATCGAAACAGGGCATAACGTATTGAATATAAACAGGTTTGTCCTTACCATCATCTTTTTACCGTCAGTGTTCTGCAGAAAATAATGTAAATTATTCATTACAAACATACAAAATATCTTTAGATATGTTAAGTATTATTTACAAAATCTAAAAAATAATATACAAAATAATTTAATCTATTAATTAATAAATGGTAATTTGCTTTAGAAAATAATGTTAGATATCCACGTCACAGTTCAACAGAATGCGCTTGAGTAAATTTCGGAACTTACTGCCCAGTAACATAACGCTGGACAAAAGTAAATATAGCCATGATGAGAAAGCTTATGATCGTAACAATAGTCCATACTTTACCAGCATGGCTTGCCACTCCAATCATTCCGCCAGTGCCAGAAAAAAACAACATGATATATGGTAAAACAATCCTTTGATTCTGACGAAAATCAACTTTTAAAATATAATCTAACATTAACTCGACAACAAGATATGTGATCATCAGGCCAATCTGTATAAAATACAAAAAATGCCGTTTGAAGCCAAAAGCTGTAATGAACAGATAAGCTAGTGGAACAATACTCAATATAAGAATTATTCCTAACCAATACTCGATTTTTGGCCTATTACTCAGGCGTGCAATAAAAACAGATATCACAAGAACGTTAATCAGATTAGCAGCTATCGCACCGACGATATTTGAAACTTGTGTTGATTCAGCCATAACAACAGAACTCCATATTAGTCTTAATGTAATTTACGACTAACAATTATTATACAGCATGCTGTATAATAATTGTTAGCACGGCCAATGCAAAACGAGGGTAGTTTGTCATTGGCAAAGGAGACAATGAACAATGTCTATTTATTACAAGCACGTACAGTTCGGCACACTTACGGTGTCACTCCTCGTCGCTGCCATAGTTCTACTCGCTCTGCTTGGATTTATCATAGAGTGGCATACTGTTACCATTGGAGTGTTACTGACCCTTCTAGTGTGCGGGGCGCTTTTCTATTCTCTCACCGTCGAGATAAGCAATGATCACTTGGGAATCCACTTCGGTGTTGGTATAGTCAAGAAGAGATTCGAGATCAAGGATATCGAGAAAGCCTATCCAGTAAGAAACCGATGGTACTATGGCTGGGGAATTCGGTTGATCCCGCACGGTTGGCTCTATAACGTTTCCGGTTTGGATGCTATCGAAATTGTGATGTCGTCTGGAAAGCGATACCGAATCGGTACCGACCAACCCAACGAGCTTGCGCAGGCAGTCAACGAGGCGAGGAAAATGGACACCTAACCAGGCGCTGTCAGTTCTTTGGGGAGCAAAAGCCGCACGAGGAGGGTTGTTCTCACGAGTCATGTTTCGTATGGTCCCGTGGGGACACGCATAAGGTCGAAATCACACATTATCATTTAAAATATAAATATCATGTATCTGTGGTGCGCGTCTAACAAGGGCATCAGCTCGGAATGCAAACGAGTTTGGATTCTAATAATTTTATCAATTCGGTAAAGTTCATTGGCAAAATCGTGTTCATCGCCGCTTTGTTTGCATCCGGTTATGCCCAGCCCGTTAGCTGCATATTGAATGAGGAGTTCTATCAATTATTTAGGAGGTCATCTATGAAAAAAACACTTGTTTCCTTAAAACTATACATATATATTGCCCTTCTGAGTGGAGGAGTCTTTTTCGGATCATGTACAGGTGATAGCCGACGCGTATTTACTCTTACTGATTCGCGTCAAGTGCGTCAACCATTTCATGCTACTTTATCCCCTGACGGGAAGTGGGTAGCTTTTGGACTGGCAGATTCACTTTGGATATCGTCTACACATCCTAAGATTTCAGGTAATGAGATTACGCGTCCGATCGCAGCAGGCTTACAAAGTCAAGTTTCTTTCTCGAACCCTTTTGTGGCGTGGTCACCGGATTCACGTCAGCTCCTGTTTCGTGCTGGTGAAGGTGTCGGAGTGCCGCTTGTAGCCAGTATTAATAACAAGGATGAGATACACCCACTCTTGCCTGACTTACTGACAGCCGAACTCAAAACATTCCAAAATTGGGCGGCTGGAGGACCATCGTGGTCGTTTGATAATAATCGTGTAGCCTTCCTGGCCTGGCGGGCAAACCAATCGTCTCAGGGGCTGCAGGTGTACGTAGCTAACTCAGAGACCGGTCAGGTTGAAAAATGGACAACCGATGAACAAAGTAAATTCAGCGTTGCTTGGTCTCCAGATGGACGGTGGCTGGCGTTTACAGCGGGTAGCTTTGGGGGTAAAACAGGGCGAATTGCACTACTACCAGCAGAAGCTAAACTGCAAGGCGACCCGATCACACTGATTGACGGCGAAGCTAATCTATATCGTGATTTACTCTGGTCACCGGATGCCCGCTACCTGCTTGCAAGAACGCTCGACAGCACACCCATCTTGTTGGAAGTGTATCCAGATGGCTCATTTCAGCGCGTTGATACATCTTTACCGCCTCATAGATACATAGGTTGGACGTCTGATCAAAAAGCCTTATTCACCACAATTAGTGAAGGTATGTCAACGCGTTTATCACTCGTCGACATAACAACAGGGGAAATAAAGCATCTTACCCGAGCGGATAATTTTTACCGTGCCGTAGGCATTGCAAACACCAACTCGATCAATTTTCTCGTCTTTACAGCCGAATCGGGAAGTTTTCCCAGGGATGTATGGTCCGCCATTGTCGAATCGAAAGAGCCCTACTTGTCTGCACGCCATCAGATAACGAACGCCAATATATGGCTTGGTTCGATTGCTTTGGCACAGGCCGAAATCTATCGCTGGCAATCAGGTAAAGGGGATACATTAGAGGCACAGTTGTTTCTGCCACCCCACTTTCGTAGAGGATTCAGACAAAAGTCGGTACCACTAGTCGTGATTCCCTATGGAGGTTACGTTAACGAATTTCCAAAAGGGGAATACTTCTTGACCCAGGGCATTCAAGTGTTGGCCGCAAAGGGCTATGCAGTTGTACTTCCAAATACACGCGGCATTAGCAACGATAGTCAACCGGACAAACGCTATGGCGAACCGCAACTTGCAGACACACACTTGTTATTAGATGCGCTAATTCAGGATGGCTTGGTTGATCCAAATAGAGTTGCTACAATGGGACACAGTCATGGCGGTGCTATGGTGTACTATTATCTAACACATTCTGACCGATTTTGTGCAGGAATCGCAGTTAACGGGGCGGCGGATTGGGTTTTTCAAGCCAAGTTACGACGTATGTCTGGCCTACCAGGCGGGATGGGCGGCATGCCGAAGGAGTTGCCTGAGAAGTATCAGGAATTCTCACCGCTCTTGAATGCAAACGCTGTAAAGTCCCCCCTTCTTGCTGTGGCCGGGAAACATGATACACAGATATTGCCTCAAAACGCACTGGTAATGGTTGATACACTTAAGGCCCTTGGTAAACAAGCAGAACTTTTATATTTCGAGGACGAGGGACATCTGATCGCGAAACCTGAGAACCAAGAATTATTTTGGCAACGAGTTTTAGATTTTCTCGCGAAGGCTTTTGAGGTGCAATGAATATTTAATGAACAAGCTTATACTAATGAAGATACGACAGCTAATAAGGCGTTTCAAGCAGACGCAAGGATGCTGTTTTGAATTTCATTTTTGGAGCATCCTTGAATGTCCGTATAAGGTCTAAAGTGCTGTGCGTCCTAATCCTTACGCCGCTTAAATGCAACGTTAGATGAAAATTATAGGAAATAAAAAATGAATAGTTACCGTGAACAAGCTTCATCTGTATTAGAAAAACTAATTGAGAACAACTCTATGTTTTTATCTGAAGATGATACGAAAAAAAGAATAGTTATCGCATCATCCACAGAAGGGCTTTATGTTGTTTTTAGTTTTTCAGCATAATGCTTGAACTCAGCGGCACCGTTCAAGCGGCGTCCACTGGAGTAATTTGTTAGATTTTTTTCTTATAGACATCTCGTCTGTGACCAATTCTAAGAATAAGGACATCATCTCCTAAAATTGCATAGATAACCCTATAATTACTGAATCGATATTTCCGAAGACCAGCAAATTGCCCTTTGAGAACCGGATAAGTATCTGCTTTCTTTGAAAGCTCTTGCTCAATTTGATCTAAAATACGACAGGCCTCTGCCTTGGAAATCTTTTTCAGATCGCGATGTACCGACCTCTTGTAAATGATATTATAAGCCAAGGGATTTTCTCAGCTCTTTGCCTGAAACAATAGGATCTGTCCTATCATGGAGCCGGTCAAGAGCCACTTGGATATCTGCATAGTCATCGATGTAAGACTCCAGCGCTTTTTGAATGATGTAAGAGCGGGGCCGTTCTGTTTCTTTGGCAATATTGTCTAGGTGATTGGCAAGCTCTTTGGGGAGTCTAACTGAAATTGCTGTCCTCATAAAATACCTCTTGATATCATTGTAATACATTGTATACAAGAGTTCATGGAAAGTCAAATATTATTTTAAGAAATCTAACGGATTGCCGATAACCCGACAAAAACATGGCGGCCAGTAATTTTCACGAAACCAACGTCCCCGATCGGTTTAACGAACTAAGCCTGAACCCGAACGTGTTTTTGTTCGGGTTGATTGGCTTGTTATAGGGAGCTCTCATTGCAAAATCCATCGACATAAATCCTTAGTCAAACGATCTCTCACAGAACCAAATCCGTGTGTTGCATGGTAGACCATGAAAGTTACATCTGTAGTTCCAGCTGATTTTAATGCTCTGTAAAATGGTAATAACATGTTATCAATAGTAACGCTCACGTCTTCCCAACCTCCAATCAGCAATATTGACCGGTTAGAAAGATTGGACGCATTTTCGATCAGACCATAAACATCTTGGTTCTTTGCCAATTCTCTTAGATCATCTAATGGTTCGAAGCGAACTGGACCTTCGGGAGCTTTTGTACTGGCCAAAGATTTAACAAGCATCTTGGAAAAATGTTCATCTTGTTGATAGTGGCGTATTAACTGTCCATGATCAGTGCCAGAAATAGAAAAAACACGTTGAACGCTACTATCTGTAGCGGCGTAGATCAAAGACATACCACCACCCCAACTGTGTCCGCCGAGCACGAGGCGATCTCGATCAATACCATAGCGTTCCAGATTTTCAGATTTTTGGCACCATTTCCAAACAGCTCCTATATCTTTTAAGCCATTTGGAAAAGTTGAGATACCTTCACTATCATGCCAGCCACGCGGAGCAAAGATAATAACATTAATTCCTGCTTGGCTCATCCCTGAACCTAGACCAAGTACATCTTTCTTCCCCCCACTCCATCCAGGGACGAGAATAACTGTTGGTCTTGGGGAAGCAGCAATACCAGTGAATATATGAGCCACTAGTTTAAACCCTGAGCTCTCAATAAGAACACGATTGGGATCACCCTGAGCTGAGCACGGATTGGATATAACTAAAATTATTATTGCAATGGTAACAAAGTTTATAATTTGTTTCATAGTAAATACTTAAGTGGTCCGGTTGTCAAGACCAAATCTGAGTCTTTTTTAAGGTGTATGTCCTTTAACATGCCACAGCCATTTGCATCTGACGATAAGCCTCGAGAGGCGTATCGTATTCCCCTAAGGATTGATGCAACCTATCTTGATTATATTTTCGAATAAATTCCCCAATGCTTGCTCTACATTCCGCTACTGTCTCATAGGATTTGGTATAAACTTCCTCATAGATGTAAGTGATGTCAGTCGCCCACGCGATGTCAGGCCTGTCGATTGTCACATCCCGGAGAAGATAGGGATAGATCTGATGCTCCTTGTTAGGAAAACTCAATCTTTTCCGGGGATAGATCGCCTCTACTCCGAGTATCCGCATCAGGCTCCGGGCTTTGTGTCGGCCGACTTTATATCCCCGGCGCTTCAACTCCCGGCTCATCCTCCTGCTCCCATAAAAGGGGAAATCCAGGTATATCTTATCCATTTCATCAAGAATCCTCTGATCCTCCTCTGACAACCCGATCCGTTCATAATAGAGAGAAGACCGGTTGAAAGAGAGAATATCGCACTGCCTCCGCATGCTCAATTGCTGGTTGTCATTTTCCACAAATTCCTTCTTTACAGGCTCTGGATTTGCTTGTACTTTTTTTTTAGAAACTCAAGCTCAATGTTCTGCTTTCCGATCTTCTTGTACAGCTCTTCGGTAAGTTTCTCCTTCTCTTCCAGCTCAGGATCTTTCTTCCTGGAAAAAACACCGGCCACGTTCTCCAATAGATGCTTTTTCCATTTCGTGATCTGATTGGGGTGAACCTCAAAATGACTCGCAATCTCCGAGAGAGTCTTCTCTCCCTTGATCGCTTCCAGGGCTACTCTTGCTTTAAATTGGTCGTCGTAAGTCTTTCTTTTTCTCAATAGTGACCTCCATATTATATTGTAAGGAGATACACCTTAAATTACGACCTTTTTTGGTCTGAATCGCCTGAACCATTATAATACTTTAAAACTGATTGATAAAATGAAATAAGCTAAACAAACAAGGTGTTTTTCTCATGTATAAAGATCATTTCATTTGAGACAAAAGTCCCATATTAGAAAATAGGACTTTTGTCTATAGGAATAACTAATATCCAAATTGATGCAAAAAGAAAATAACCAGAAGAAAAAATATAATTGCGAAAAAAACAACCTTTTTAGGTCTGTTTATAGCACTGAGCATTACAATCTTTTCGCATCCTTATGAATTCAAGATTGGTCATGTTGATGTTCTAGATTTGTTAGGATATTGGGGTCGGGCCACACTAACTGCTTGAATTTTAAGGAGTTAAACTGAAAAACGGCCTTAAAATCGGCCTTAAAGCAATGCTTTTAGTGGCAAAAATGTACGTTTAAGTAGATCATCCGATATTATTTTTGGAGCTTTTCTTAAAGTGCTTTTTTGGGGCCCAAAAAGGAGCTTTTAAGGCAAAATATCAGCCCTTATTATATGGTATCTTTCCTGATATCTATAAGTTAGCATGGCCCGACCCCTTCTCGTTCTCGTTCAGCAGTTATCGTGTATTTTTTATTGTTCTCCTCACTCCACTTGAGAACTTCCGCCTGATAAAACCCACTTTCTGAACGAAAACAATAGCTTGCTATATAACAAGGATATTGATAAAATGTCACTGTATTGTTAGCATATTTTTAGAGGAATTCATAATTTTTAAACGGTTCTACGGCTGTGTTTTTCTCAAAATATAGCATGCAGTATAGTAATTGTTAGCTGAGAAACTAAATTTATAAAATGAAAGGAGGTTTCACATGTCAAAAGATAAAAATATTTACACTACCGGCTTTGGCGCACCCGTTGATGACGACATAAACAGCAAAACAGCAGGAAAAACAGGTCCTCTATTATTGCAAGATACTCATTTTTTAGAAAAACTCGGTCATTTTAATCGAGAACGTATACCTGAACGAGTGGTGCACGCTAAGGGGACAGGTGCACACGGCTATTTTGAGGTCACCGCTGATGTTACGAAATACACAAGAGCTAAATTTCTTTCTGAGATCGGAAAACGCACCGATGTATTTGTTCGTTTCTCCACAGTTGGGGGAGAAAAAGGATCAGCCGATGCTGAACGCGACCCTCGCGGTTTTGCTGTGAAGTTCTATACTGAGGAAGGTAATTATGATATGACCGGAAATAATACGCCTGTCTTTTTTATCCGGGATCCCATGAAATTTCCCGATTTCATCCACACCCAGAAGCGTCATCCGGGGACAAATTTAAAAGATGCGGATATGTTTTGGGATTTCCTTTCACTTACACCAGAATCAATCCATCAAGTGACTATCCTATTTTCTGATCGGGGCACGCCAAGGGCGTTTCGCCACATGAATGGTTACAGTAGCCATACTTTCAAGTGGTATAATGATAAAGGTGAATATTGCTGGGTACAGTATCATTTTAAAACAGAGCAAGGTATTCAGAATCTCACTCGGGATGAAGCCACGAAACTGAAAGGGGAGGATCCTGATCATGCAACACGGGATCTTTATAAAGCCATCGAGCAAGGTGAGTATCCCTCCTGGCGAGTGGAAGTTCAGATTATGACGCCTGAACAAGCAAAGGAATACCGCTTTGATCCGTTCGACATAACCAAAGTTTGGTTCCATGCTGACTTTCCTCCAATCACTATAGGACGGATGGTACTCAATCGTAATCCTAAAAATTATTTTGCTGAAGTAGAGCAGGCTGCTTTTTCTCCTGCGAATTTTGTTCCTGGGATTGCAGCATCACCGGATAAAATGCTTCAGGGGAGACTATTTGCGTATCATGATACCCATATTCATAGATTGGGTCCGAATTATCATTTGCTACCGATAAATAGACCCAAAGCCGCAAAGGTTAATTATTATCAACGCGATGGATTCATGTGTTTCGGTGACAACAGTGGGGATAGTCCAAATTACTATCCTAACAGCTTTGGGGGTCCGGAACCCCAACCAACTGCTGCTGAACCAGGATTTGATGTTTCTGGAACGGCAGGGCGCCATCCTTATACCCTTTCTGATGATGACTTTTTTCAAGCTGGAGAACTCTATCGTCGGGTAATGACTGATGAAGACCGCGATCATCTTATTGGAAATATCACCTCTCACCTTTGTAATGCCCGAAAGCATATTCAACTGCGTCAAACAGCTATTTTCTATAAAGCTGATCCTGATTATGGAAGCCGTGTGGCCAAAGGTTTAGGACTTGATGTAGCTGAAGTTAAACGATTAGCAGAGATGTCTCAAGATGAGCGAGTTAAGGCCACTCAAGAGGGAACATAAGAGGCAGCAATTCTTTCATTTATTCGAAGATCCTAAGATCATATAGATCAGCTAACAACAGTGTGCACCTGACCGGCATTCCGCTGCGCTCTATGGCGGCAGGTGAGGCATTTCGTTAGCACGCATTCCCTTATAAAATAGGACATGGAAAAGGAAATAATATGGCTCGAAAACAAACACATAGGCAAGAACAGAAACAGCGGGATGATCTTACTGGAGAACATACAGTTGGCGATGCTGGACAGATAATACTGTCATGCCTATTTTTTGCGACGTGGATGCTCGACACGTTCTTCTTAAAGCACACTACTTTCCTTAACCACTATGTACCACTTGGCGTTAGAATACCTTTTGGAGTCGTTTTACTTGTTCTGTCCTGCATTCTGGCAAGAAAGGGTCTGTCTATCGTATTCAGTGAAAAGAGAGAAACTCCTTGCATAATCAGGAAGAGTGTGTTCAATATTGTCCGGCATCCAATATACCTGAGCGAAATCTTGCTTTATCTTGGCTTTATTATGCTTAATATATCACTTGCTGCTATATTTGTGTGGATTATTGCGATCCTATTTTTGCATTACATATCACTCTACGAAGAAAGGTTGCTGCTTGCTCGCTTTGGCGAGGAGTATGAACGATATATCCAGGAAGTACCAATGTGGATCCCACGTTTGCGAAAGAGATGAGTGGGACTGCTTACATTGATTGGTCACAACAATTAATTGACAATTGGCAGGCAGGAGTAAGAGTTCTTTAGCAAACTCCAAGAAAGCAATAGATACTAACCTGTCATTCGTAAGCTCTAATCCGTAAACTGTAAACGCAGGATCAGTTTACTTACTTATTATAACGGTAATATTCTCTTGGTGTTTGGCCGACAATATATTCGACGGCCTTCCGGATGCAAACTCTGATGGCTTTCTCAATCGGAGTCTTGTTAAATCCACTAAGAGAAACAGGAAGGCTGCTGCCAATTTCAGTACTACCTTCAAGTCCGATGCTGGAGATATTGCCTTCTACTGAGGTTGAAGCTACAATTTGAGAAGTTTTAACATCGATAATTCTGATGTCTATGGCAATATGGCCTTTGCCCAAGCCGCCCCCAACTCTAACTCTCAGAATCTCAGTTCCACCTTTGACTCCCTTAGTGCTTCCTGAAAATTCTGTCACTGCTGCTATTATTAGAAGGTCGGCACCATAGATTTCTCCGGTAGGCGCTTCTGTGCCTTTTTTTATTCTGCCTGACTCCCCTAAATCCTGTTCTTTTAAAACCTCATCAAGCTGCTCTCTTTCCAGAACTATATATCTGTTGGTGTTGAACAAAGCTGTAGTCAGCATATCCCTCGTTCCCTCACCAATCTGCTTCCAGGTTACACCAAAATTTCCTAACCAATAAGCACTACCACCACCCTGAGCTGTTTTGTCCTGAAATTGGCCGACAGCTAGTCTTACTTTGGGACCGTTGTAAGGTTCTGCCTGGGCCTGACTGATAGAAGGACCGCCAGCGGAGGTGACGGATGCTGTCGGAGCACAGGAACTGAGCCAGATGGCTATGGAAACAAAAGCCATAAATACCATTATTTTTTTCATCTTTCCTCCTATTTACATCAAGATTATAGGAATCATGAATAGAATTGTCAATTGGTTGTGAGATTGATGTCAAAGCAAAATGAAAATGTCCGGTTCTTAGCAACGTGAAAATGTCCGGTTTGAGAGTGGCGAGATGACTTAAGAGGAACTTGCAGATCGTGCTAAATGTACACGGCAGACGATCGTTACCCTCGAACAGGAAAAGTATGTGCCATCTTTAGCATTAGCATTTAGGAAATTACTACACCTAAAAAAACCTAACATTTAATCCATATTATTTGCTTAAAAGTGAACACAATTCAACAAGCTGAATAAACTCGGCTCTATAGCCGTGGAAATCCTTGTCTTTTGCGATGCGTGCCAGATTTAAAACTGTCTCGTAAGAGGAGTTACCTTTATATTTTGAATCTCTTAGCAGCATTCCAAATTCAGCTACTGCTGCAGAAAATCTGAAATTATTCGAGGTCTTGCTGAACTCCACATTTTTATCAATCAGGGAACGTTCGATCAATTTGCTCTTCTCTTCATCCGGTTCTTTATATCTTAACTTCACTGTCATAACCTCTTTGCTTTTCAATGCTTCGGTAGTGATTTTTGTCTCCTGGTATTTAAGTTCATCTACTACTGGCATCTCCTCATTGGAACCATAAGGAACAATCTCATAAAGAGCAGTGACTGTGTGGCCTGCACCGAGTTCCCCGGCATCTTTGGTGTCGTCTGCAAAATCTTCTTTTTTAAGCATCCTATTCTCATATCCTATGAGCCTGTATGCTTTGACCTTAGCAGGATTAAACTCGACCTGGATCTTTACATCCTTTGCAATAGTGAAAAGCGTTCCTCTCATATCATCGATAAAAACTTTTTTAGCCTCGAGTAAACTATCGATATAAAAATAGTTTCCATTACCTTTATTAGCGATCTGTTCCATGCGGCCGTCCTTGTAGTTCCCCATACCAAACCCCAGAACTGTCAGGAATACACCTCTCTTACGCTTTTCCTCGACCATGCGCACGAGTTCGGATGTGCTTGAAACACCAATATTAAAATCTCCGTCTGTAGCCAGGATGATACGGTTATTCCCGCCCTTGATAAAATTCTCAAATGCAACCTTGTATGCCAGCTTAATTCCTTCCCCGCCTGCAGTCGAGCCACCTGCCCTCAGCCTGTTTATAGCTTCGATTATCTTTTCTTTTTGATTTCCTGAAGTGGAAGGAAGTACAAGACCGGCAGCCCCGGCATAAACTACAATCGAGATTCGGTCATTTTCATTTAGCTGCTTGACTAACAGTTTAAATGCCGATTGGAGTAAAGGAAGTTTATTGGGAGATCGCATAGAGCCTGAAACATCCAGTAAAAAAACAAGGTTGCTTTGGGGTATATTCTTTGCATCCAGCTTTCTTCCCTGGAGGCCTATATGGATCAATCTGTGTGCAGGATTCCAGGGGCAAGACGATATCTCGGTATTAATCGAAAATGGATATTTCTCTTTCGGAAGAGGATAGTCATAATCAAAATAATTAATCATCTCCTCAATACGCACTGCATCCTTAAGAGGAAACTGATTGTCTTGAATAAACCGTCTTATATTCGAATAAGATGCGGTATCTACATCAATGGAAAAAGTAGACAGAGGATTGTTTATCGTATCCAGATAGATATTTTCATAGATCCGGTTGTATTCCTCTGTATTAAACCGCTGAAAATGTGAAGGAGGATACGGTTCTTGAAGTCTATACTTGTATATATCTCCTTTTTTTGGAGATACCCCACCTATAACTCCGCCAAGGACACCAGCCTCTTCTGTCTCCTTTACTAGTACAGCCGTCTTGAGCGTGATAGGTTTGGTAAGGGCTGTTCCTTTCTTCACCTCAAGTCCAATCAATTTCGCAATCACATAGCCGTTCATCCCTGCCTTCAAATCGTAAATCCCTATAGGAAGATTCTTAAAAACATAATATCCGTTCTGGTCTGTTATGCAGTTGTATTCGACTGTTGTTGCCTTATTTATTGCAGTAACCTTAATGCCCGGGATGCCATTTCCTTCAATATCATAGACATATCCTTTAATAGTCCCGAAATCTGCAGAAGGTGCCATTCCGAAAAGCCATGTGAAAAACATTAACCCAATAAACCCAAAAATTATTTTCTTTGACATCGTTCCTCCTAGCCTTTCATGCTGCATTATGTCATTTTCTCTCACTTTCTATACAATTATGAGAAGAAAATATTCCCTTCTAATTTAAAAAACATGGAAATTTAAGATTTAGTTGCACGGTATCCGAAGGCCTTTCCGGTTCTTTGCTCTCTTCTTATAGTTATTATTTTTTATCAAATGTGAGTTTTAATAGTGCAGCGGACTTCGAATCCAAAGTTCGGGGGTTCAAATCCCTCCGGGTGTGCTAGCTTTTCCCTGAGAAAGCAGGAAAAAATAGTTGACATTGATCAGCTTCCTTCTCATGTAGCGTTTATATTCATGAAATGCTATTAAGCCTAAAAACATTTGGTCCTATATATCCATATTCTAGACTTCTATTCAGTTCAATAATCCACCAAATCAATTTCATGTTTGTATAAATTTATAAATGGTCAGTCTTAAATTCTATTATTTTTTCTTCTATTTTTGGGTAAAGCTTGTCTATTTCTTTCTGAATTTCTATTGTCTTTTTTAATGCAGTAACAACTTTGCAATAATGTTTTATATCACTAAGATTTAAAATTCTACCTTTCCTATCCTTTAGCCATTTATCACAAACCTTATAACTACCAATCTGATATTTCCAAATTTCTTCAGTAACTCCTTCGAAATACTGGCTTCTGTTGAAATAGAGTCTTTTTTGTTTATCATCATATCTCAGCTTATCAACTTCGTTATCACCTTTCCCCTGGAATCTGGCAATAGGCGTATCAAACTCTTCTGACTTTAAAAGATGTAAATCAACAAGTCTTTTCCCATATTCGGCAATTTTGTTAAAGAGTTCGTGGTCTTTAGTAAAAGGTATCCTTGGAAAATCTATTTTTAGGAATTCAGCGTATTTTGTTCGATAGATATTTGAGTAAAGAATCGCGTAGATATAATAAAAAATATCTTTCGGAGAAGGTTCTTTTTTATAAGTATCAGATATAAATGCGAACGTTTCTAGGATTATATTTGGTATTTTTTCACTTATTCCTTCTTTATTTATAAATAAATCTTTTTTATCTTTTACTTGGTAGAGATAGAGAGGGAAGAAATAATTTCTTTCTTTGGTCTTACCCGAAATGAAAGTATTATCCCCAGCATGTTCGGCTACAAAAACATGATTGAACGGCGGGCCTGCTAAAATACGAGTAGTGACTAGCGCAATGTTTTCAAAATCAAAGTGTTTGCTTAGTGATTCGACTGATCTCCATAAAAATTTATTTTCCCCATAAACATACCGAATATCGAAGGGTCTATAACAATAAAGATGAACAAGGTCTTGGTCAAAACTGGTCAATCTCCTTGCTTTAATAGTTTTCTCACCCGCTTGGCTCTTGAGGTTATACAAAGTTTTCAAGTCCTTATCACTTAAGCCTTTGTTGAACACGGCTAGAATTCTGGCTTTCAATGTTTGTGGATTCGTGTCAATAAAGAATTTATCTTGCCCCGTCATTAATCCTATCTGAAAATCCCTGAAAATATCCGTTACCTTCCAGAATTTCTCATACACTCCCTGCAAAGCGAAATCCTTGGGGATAAAGAAGTAGTAAGGTGCAGCAAGTTTCAGCTCTTGCCATTTTGTGGTTTCTACATCATTTTTCAAAAGATAATCGTATTTTTCACCTCTTAGCCCCCAGAGGTCAGCGTAATAAATCTTCCTTTCTTTATGTGATTCTTCAACTTTCACGTAAAGGGCGATGGTCACGCCCTGCTGGATATCAAACACATTTTCATCTTTGCTTCCATCTGGGCATTTCTCGCCAATACGAGAATTACCGTGGAGGTTTAGAATATAGATCTCTTGAAAACTTTGAAATAATTTCTTACGCATACCACGGTGAATCAATCCAGAAAGGTATGAATTATTTGTAATGATTCCAATAATACCTTCTCCTGTTTTTTCTATTTTCCAATGGGCGAAACGAATAAATTTTATATAATCGTCAGAAAGCGGTTGAATATTCCTTTCATCCCGCACATCTTCTTTATAAAGCTCCATTTCTTTTTCAATAAAGTCGGATTTGTTGACAGAGCTAACTGAATATGGTGGATTACCAAGTATCACTAAGATAGGCTTCTCTTTTTTGATTTTACCTGCGAAATGAGATTCTTCAGATAGTGAAGCCATCCCTGGAAGTTCAGTTTGAGCAAGTTCTTCCATTTCTAATGTATTTGTTAGATAAAGTTTGAACCTATCATCTCCTTGAAGTTTATAACCTAATTCTTCTAACAAAAAAGACATCTTTAAATGCCCTACTGCATAAGGTGCCATCATTAGTTCAAAAGCGTAGAAATTATTAAGGATGTGTTCTTTAATGAAATCTTCTCTTCCTCCTTCGCCATATTTTGATACAAATTCTTCTAGCGCCAATTTTGCTGCTTCTGCCAGAAAGGTTAGCGTTCCTGCAGCAGGGTCTAATACTGTAACCGTATCACTTGCAAATCCATCAGTTCTCTTGAAATGATTCTTTAGAATTGTATGCAAAGAACGCACAATATAGGAAACTACTGGTTCAGGAGTAAAGTACACTCCACATTTTTTTCTTGTTTTTGGATCGTATTCAGCTAAAAATGTTTCATAAAAGTGAATTATAGGGTCTTTACCTTTACCTTCGTGGAAATATTGGTGAAGGATTTTTGTCACATCTGTAACAGCTAGAACTTCTGAAATTTCATCAATAATCCATTCCATTTGCTCCGGTATGTCTTCAAGAGAAATGAACTTGAAAAGATCTCGTAGAATTCCGATAGTGTGAGGAATGCTATCGTAAGCAAGTTTTCTATTAAACCCGTTCTCAGAACGCGTTCTTGCTGCAAAAAGTCCATATGATACAGTTTGTGAATAAAGGTCAGCAAATTCTTCTTTTTTAAGCCCACTTATCAGGTATTTTCTAAATGCTTCGTAAAATCCTAAGATATGTCCTTTTCCTGATGTCTCTTCCTCTTTTAGCTCCTCAGAGATAACTTCTTCCTTTAAAAAACGGGTCCTCTTTGCCAATTCTATCGCCAAGGTTTTGGCATTATATACCTTTGGCAGAGAGAAGGATAAAAATTTCTCGATTAGATTAAAAAAGTTTGACTCATTTTCAACTGGAGGAGTAATTCTAAGCTTATGCACGATAAAAGGTCTGGCAACAAAAGTGTTATCTATCAATAATCCATTACGATACAACCTGAATTCAAAGAAGTTGGTCAATATCACATTTGGAAAAGTATAGAGGTATCTCTTTAGCTGATCTGTGTGTTCTATTTTGTCTAAATCACCAATAGTCGGAGCCTTTGCTTCAATATATCCGACTATTTGTTGCTTCCCATTCCAGATTCTGAAATCAGGGTTTCCTGCCTCAGTTTTTTTAGGCAGAATTGTTACATGAATTCTTGTTTTTCCTTTTAATTCGGAATAACTATCAATCAACTCCTTAAGTAATGAATAATAACTTTCTTCCCTTGCATCACCTCTCCCGAAAATTTCATTTATTTTCTTTAGATAAGTTTTTAACATTTCTTATAATATATCAATTAATTTATGCATTTAATTCTTGCATTATTCCCATTCACTGATTTCAATTTATATCATTAGAGAAATTAGTTGTCAAAAAATAATGCTGGCATTTAAATTACAAATAATATATTATGTCAGAAGTGAGGCGTCGCACTTCTGACAAAAAAGGTCATTAAAATATTATGCAATCTATTCATAAACAAACACTTGCACGGATAAGAGGGAAAGGAATGGGTCGCGCATTTTCAAGCAAGGATTTTCTTGATCTTGGTGACCGGAATTCAGTAGACAAGGCTCTTTCTAGATTGTGCGCTCAGGGAATCATCCGCCGTGTAGCGACTGGAATTTACGATTTTCCACGTAAAGATGAGGAGTTGGGCGGCAAACTTAGCACAGATATACATCAAGTGGCGCAAGCGATAGCTCGGAAAAACGGTGTGCGCATTCAGCCATCAGGTGCACTGGCTGCAAACTTGCTTGGACTTTCGATGCAGGTGCCGGCGCAAGTCGTTTACCTTACGAACGGCAAATCCCGAACCGTCTATGTCGCCAACCGCACCCTAATATTCAAGCGGGTAGAGCCCAGGGAGATGCGACCCGGAAGCGACATAGGTATTCTCGTTACCCAGGCTCTTCGCCATATGGGGCAAAATCAGATTGATAAAAATGTGGTCGACTATCTTCGTCGGCAACTCTCTGACTCTGATCGTAAGAAACTTCTGAAGGACGCTCGATACATGGAAGACTGGATTTGGGAAGTCGTCAGACGCATCACCTCTACGCAAGAACAACAGGGAAAATAATCTTGGACAAAGTGGCTACACGAGATACCGGTTTTCGGCTGCGGTTGTTCGAGGAAACCGCCAGCCGAATGGATCTAGATCCTCTTATTGTTGAAAAGGACTTTTGGGTATGTTGGACTCTTAAGCGCCTGTTCAACCTTCATGAACTGCGGGAACATTTAGTATTTAGAGGGGGGACATCCCTATCAAAGGTTTACAAAGTTATCCAACGCTTTTCTGAAGATATAGATTTAACGATTAACAGGGTATTGCTCGGATTTGGAAGGGATAACGATCTTACTAACGTAAAAAGCAATAAGCAACGTAATCGTTCGATCGAGCGGATGGTTGTAGCATGCAGATTGTTTGTTGGCTCTAAGTTACGTTTCATGCTAGAAGAGATATTCGCATTTTATTTGAAAGATGGCAAGGAGCCGTGGGAAGTCGTTATTGATAAACAGGATAAGGACAGACAGACATTGCTCTTCCATTACCCCGGCGCTGTGGATCTCGTATCTGGTTCTTATGTGGATCCTGCCGTCAAACTTGAGTTCGGTTGCCGATCAGATACGTGGCCGACCATGAAGGCCGTGATGAAGCCCTATGTTGCAGAATATTTCCCCGATGTTTTTAGTAACAACCAAGAATGTGAAGTCATCGCTTTAAAAGCTGAACGCACTTTCTGGGAAAAAGCTACTATACTTCATCAGGAGGCGAATCGTTCCAAAGATTGCCCGTTCCCACTACGTTATTCCCGCCATTACTATGACTTGGCCATGCTGGCTCAGAGTCCTTTTCGCGATAATGCATTACAAGACTATGATTTATTAGAAGCTGTGGTGCGGCATAAGAAAATGTTCTTTAGGTGCGGATGGGCGAAATACGATGAAGCAAAGCCTGGAACGCTGTGTCTTATCCCACCTGATTTTCGTCTCCCAGAGATACAGAAGGACTTCGACAAAATGCAAATAATGATGTTCGGCGAATCCCCCTCATTCCGGGAAATCATGGATATTCTTTCAGAGCTGGAATCGACTATTAATAGCGGGTAAGAAGGGATGTAAATCCCTCCAACTGTCGAGACCCTCATAGAGTCAAGAGTCCATGATGCCCTTGAGAAGCTATACATGGAAAAACGCAATAGCAGGATTCTGACATTGAAGAAGTTGATGGGCTATGTAAATTGATCTGGAAAAAGAATTATTTTCCACCAGAAGAAGAAAATATTCCCTTCTAATTTAAAAAACATGGAAATTTAAGATTTAGTTGCACGGTATCATGTCCAGTCTCAATCATTTACACAACACAATCAGCTTCCGAATTACTCATATCTCAAGGTATCAACTGGATTGGATGCTGCTGCTTTGAAGGTTTGATAACTGATTGTCAAAAAGGCAATTCCAAGAGCTGCGGCAGCCGCAAGAATAAACATCCATGGACTGATGCTGATATGGTAAGCGAAATTCTGCAGCCATTTACTCATGGCAAAATAAGCCACAGGGAATGCAATAACATTGGCAATCACGACCAGTTTTACGAACTCCTTTGTCAAAAGCGTCATTATCTGCGGGACTGATGCTCCAAGGACTTTGCGGATACCGATCTCTTTCGAACGGGTTACAGCACGGGCAGTTGCAAGGTTCATATAGTTTATGCAGGCGATTAGTAGAATGACAAAGGCTATAGATATAAACAGGTAAATATATTTCATTTCATTGTTTGTGGAAGTCTCTCTCTCGAAGTGAGATCTTAGATGAATATCCTTGAGCGGCTGAAGATACAACTGATAACCTTTTTGTTCATACTTTTTAAGGAAGGACGGAAATTTTCCTTCGACAATGGCTTTTTTACTGCCTTTCTTCACTTCAACATATGTTATGAAATTTCCAACATCCCATGTATTGATCATAAAACTGTTAGATTTATCGGCAATCAATGTAGGGACTGATATAAGATAATCAAACTGCAGATGGGAATTGGGAGGCGGATTTTTTAATACTCCTGTAATATGAAGATTAAATTGTTTATGTCTTTCTTTGTACTCAATAGTTTTTCCGATTGGATCTTCGTTCCCAAACAGTTTTTTTGCAGCACTTTCGGAAATCACCATAGAGTTGGGACTAGCAAGAGATTCAATCTTATTTCCCTTAATGAGTGGAAATGAAAAAATACTCAGAAAATTCCCGTCAGCATACAAACCGGTTTCATAAAAGCTTTTTTCGTTGTTTTGAAGTACCGCTTTTTTAGTCCAAGGTTTCATAATCCGGGTAGCGTTTACTATTTCAGGGATACTATCCGTCAATGCCCTTGCCAGCAGCTCCGGTGTCTGTGCTGAATATTCCTCGATGGGCTTGATCTTTACTATGAAAAGTCATTAAGTAAACAAGTTCTTTTTTCAACGAGCTGAAGAACGACTCCATCATGGCATTATCAAAACAATTCCCTTTATTAGACATGCTCTGACGAATATGCCACGCTTTTAATATCTTTTTCACTTTGTCACTAGCATACTGACCCTTCCACGATCAGAGTGGAAAATGAGTCCTGGCTGAGGAGAACGCGGCTTAAGGGCCTTGCTCAGCGAATCGAGCACAAGGGCTTTGTTGAGGCGGTCATGGAGGGCCCAGCCGACGATCTGGCGGTTATAAACATCCATGACGGCAGCCAGATACATCCATCCTTCCCAGGTCCAGATGTAGGTGATATCCGAAAGCCAAAGTTCATTCATTTGAGAAGCTGAAAAATCTCTCTCCACAAGGTCTTCTGCAATCGGCAGGTTATGATCCGATTTGGTTGTGACCTTGAATTTCTTTTTAGTCCTGGCTTTTAAACCATTTTCTCTCATAAGCCGGGCTATCCGATTCTCACCACAAACAAAGCCTTGGGCACGAAGTTCAACCGTGACCCTTGGTGATCCGTAGACGCCTCGGACCTCATGCCAGATTTGTTTAATCTTTTCGACCAAGCAACGGTTTTCTTCATGCCGCCGGCTCAAACCGAACCTGAGATACGAATAATATCCGCTCCGGCTGACTCCCAATACCCGGCACATCCTCCTCACCTCAAACCCGGAGCCGTACTGTTGCATAAAACAGTACTTCATTTGGGGCGTTTCGAGAAGATGGCCAACGCTTTTTTTAAGATCGTTCGATCCTCCTCCAAATCAGCAATCTTTTTCTTCAACTTAAATATCTCTTCTTCATGCGGTTTCATATAACCTTTGCCGGGAAATGAATGTTCCCGATCCTCCAGATATTCCTTCTTCCATCTGTGCAGCATACTCTCATGGATCCCTAAATCCTGGGAAACTCCTCTGACTGTTCGGCCGCCTTCCAAAATAAGCCTGAGAGCGCCTTCTTTAAATTCCCGATCGTATCTCCTACGACCTTCCCTTTCTTTCATAACAAACCTCCAAGTTTGATCTTATGTCAACCTTTTCGGTGTGTCCACTTAAATGGGGGAAGTTCAGTTGTCGTTGTAACAACGTAACCTAGATACATATTTCCTTAATATACACTACGGTATTCTAATACCGGCATGTTCGAATATTTTGCTTTTCATGTTCCGTTTCCAACTAAATAATCCATAATCATGGTCATGTTTAGCCCTGGTTATGTAGCCGCTTTCGCTTTCATTGATTCTAGTGGTTTTCAATGGTGTACCCCATGTCTCATGTATGAACTTGTCGAGAGGTTTGTCCGGCCAATAAAAGATGTAAGTTGCTGCTGAATATATCGGGCGTTCCCAGATTAAAATACCGTCAATTTTAAACCACAAGTCTACGGAAGTCATATAGATTTTGCCTTTCGCTTGTTCTACTACATATTTCAAGAAAATGCTGCATTCGGGACTATAATAACCTTTCTTTCTAGGAGGACCATAGGAATCGATGCGTGTGGGGCCAGGAACAGTACCTGTATCTGATGGATATACGAATGGAACATCTACAAACTTAATGCTTTTGAGGAATTCATCATCAACCGTCACCTTATATGATTTATTACCCTGTTCAATCGCTAGCCGCCCGTTTGTCTTGTCCCATATGAACCCCTTAGTATAACGGAGGATGACGTTGATATTACCTTCAAGCATACCTTTGATTCCCTCCAGAACATCGCTAGTCCCAAACGGCAACTCTTCGCTCGGGATGGACTCTTCTCGGCCCTGTCCCAAATTAAATGCGATGCCATAAATGCTATATCGAACCTGGTTAGCGGGAAGTCGAAAAGATAACTCACCCCTCCATTGGGGAATAGAGGAAGCTATCATCTGGCCTATTTCCCGGTGATTTAAATCCAATCCCCACGCCTGTAAAATAGGCTTCACCTGCTCGATGGATATTGTCTTTCTATCGAGAGCATTGATTGCATCGCAAATCAGCTTACCCCGCAGTTCCTTGAATCTATCGAGAGTCTCCGGAGCAATCTCCACTTGCTCTACTCCCATACGCACATCTCCTACTAATAGCTTCGTATTCTTACAGTCCCATTTGACGAGACAATCCCTATCCATGTGGAAAGTAATAGTACCCTCAAGCTTGCTTTTGATCTTATCCATAATTGGGCCAGTCTCGAAGGGCAGTTCATCCTTATCTACCTGAAACGATTTCCCTAGGCGGTAAAAAGTGACCTTGTCCGGGCCATATTCAATGTCTCTAAGACGTACCTCAACACTCACCGGCTCTTTTTGCGGCTCCATTTTGTCAATTATTTCAGACAATATCCCGTGAACTTTCTCATCGTCACATTCAAGCCCTCTTGCAGCCAGAACAGCTTGAGCTTTCTCTAAAGATAGCTCCCTCTTGTCCACCAAGGATTGAATATCCGATATACACTGTTCTATACGGGACGAGATATCATCTACTTCCTCGGAGTTGGTAGAACTGGTCTCGACATGGATATTATCGATTTTCTGGAAAATACGGTTCCAGGATATATTTATTGTAATTGTACTCCTGAGAATACCCTTAAATATTTCTAGGAGATGGCCGTCTTTTATCTTCAGAGGTTGCTGCTCGTACGGCACCGCCAGCCAGACTTCATTCCATTTGAATCTGAAACTATGTGAATCGTAAATGAGTTGCGACAAAGGAGCCTGTAGTTCCACCTCTATCTGCTGCCCCGGCATACGGTGAACAATATCAGCCAATATTCGATGAATTATTCCATCGTTGTATTTTAATTTGCTTCTGGCCATAACACCCCGAGCTTCGTTCAGAGTTAATGCCCCCGAAACTATCAGAGATTCCATCTCCGAGATGAGAGTGTCCACGCATGATGTGATATTCTCTATCTCCTTTAAGGCACTTTCATCAGCCAGGACTTTCATTTCTTCAGCACGGTGACGTATACGGTGCCAGCGAAAGCTGATTATTATTTCGCTCTTTAGGTTATTCTTGAATCCTTCCAGAAGATGAGCATCTTCAATTCTCAGGGGCTGTTGCCTATACGGAACCGGTAGCCAGGCTTCCTTCCACTTGAATCTGAACTCGTTTGCATCATAATGGATTTGCGATAGTGGAACCCGCAATTCCATTTTGCTGTGCAGGATACCCATTTTAACCTCCTCGCCTAAGCTAATACTCTGACTAAATCTAATACTCCCGTTAGTGAAATGTCCCTAGGGTCAAAGATAAGAATTTCCTTTTCAGCTGGGCCGGCTGGATGAGCATCTTTGTCCTCATTTTCTCATTCAACCATCGTGAGGAAGTCTAAATTACGACAAAAAAGATGTCAAGGACAATCGGAAGTCCCTCATGGTGGGCTAAAACGCCTCAGGAAAGCTCAAAAGTACCCAAAACCGCATAGATGACTCCTTCCAGTCAAGAGAAGATTATAAGAAATGATCGGCTGGAGCCTCGGAGTCCATCAAGAATTCCTGATAAGCAAGATGAGGCGGGGGAGGTCTCTCCGCGACAAATGTCAGCTTGAGGTGGGCGATGATACGATCGACCACCTCATAGTCGGTGAGGAAGGCGATGATGCGCATTTCCCCCTGGCATTTGGGACAGGTCAAGGGATTAACCTCGTAGACTTAAGCCAGATCGATGGACTTCGAATCCAAAGGTCGGAGGTTCAAATCCCTCCGGGCCCGACACCTTTTTCCCAAGAAAATCAACAATTTAGAGGAAACCTGAATTCAACGGGATTCCTCTATTTTCCATTATTTTCAACCCTAATATGGAACAAAATTGATACACCCTGAGCATCTCACTTATATGGATTATGCAGAGCTATCTTTCCAATTTACAATTGACTCTTTATTCATTCCTTGATATTATTTCCTCGGCAAGATATGGGGGAAAGTAATTAAACTGGTTTCCCCACCTTTGACAACGCAAATGATCAACTTAACAGAAAAATACAGCTTCAAGGTAGAGATTGTTAATAACAACTCCCAGAGATGCGATGTGCTGGTTAACATCGAATATGATAGATATAATCCGGAAATTTTGTACTGTAAGGTGGTTTCCTCACGAAAAGATATGGGTAGGTTTATCAATATTCTGGGAGACAGAAGTTTAGAGCCAAGAATTGTTGGAAAAGTTGGCAATGAGGAGGGGATTTATATCTACTATGCCGGATATTCTACTTCGAACAATGAAGCTGAGGTTAATATTCATACAATAGGGGCAATCAGTTCCTTTAAAAGGAAAAAGATAAATTATCTAAAAGAATTTAAATACAATCTCCTCTTCCACCAAGTTGAACTAAAAAAGGGATTATTGAGAAAACTTGTGAATGCATATAGGAATTGAACCAGGCGATTCTACATTGTTCTCTAAGGAAGATAAGCTGCAGGACCTAAAGGAAGAGATTGAGGAGATGATTTTGGGAAAACCCTCCTCTCGTTCGCGAAATCGTAAATCAATATTTTGACTGCGGTTATCCAAAGAAAAGCTTTCCATATACAAAATATTCTGAATGTAGAATCGAAGATTTTCCGCCTTTTTTTTTAAAACCTGATTTTAAGAAGGATATCCTGGGGCCTCTAGAAATATTCGGAATAGACGAATTTGCTGACTCCGCCCTAATCATAAAAGCCCGCATGACGACAAAACCGCTCAAACAGTGGCGTATAAAGAGGGCAAAGCTGCATCACTAAGAATTTCAATGGATGGCAAGGATAGTTCATGGATAACGCTGTTAGTACAAATGATATGTTCTAAGAATTGAAAATTGGGCCTAGTAGAAAATGAACGTGGAATTAAAAGTTTAAAACTAGAGAGCTGAGTAAATATTGATCTGTGCTTTTAAAACCTGGCACTGGATTATGAGAATATTTTAGCTGATAGCTAATCTTAATAGAGAAGAATTTGCTGATATTAATAGAAAGAGATGAAACGGAGGAAATACGGTAGTCCGTGGAGTTTTCTAGATTAAAAAGAATTAAGTCCTGATGAACCAATTCAGAATTAGAAGAAAAAGCGAGTTGCACGGTATTTGAGATTAACATGGAAGGGAAGGAGAGCGAAAAATTAAAATCTGTATCTTTTTCGATATTATTTTCTAAGCTCCATCCAAATGCAGCTTCTGATGATAGGACAAATTTTTCCGAATTTATCCAGAAATAACCCGCACCAACTGTCAATGCAAGCCGATAGTTGTATCCTGATAAAACATTCCTCTCTAACTTGCCAAAGCCAAGTATGTAGGCTTTTGATTTTAGCACGGCCTTGTATTGGAAATGATTATAATAAAACTCAGTGTCTTTTGATCCCTGGCTCTCTGAATAAATTATGCTTCCCTTAAATTGAAAATGATTCTTTGTAGATTTCCAGTTTTGCTCTGTATCTAAACCTAAAGATCGATCATCAGTGTTACCAGATGTGAGCAAGAATGAGAAGCTTGTTGATGAAGAATAAGATTTTTGTACCTTCTTATTTTCTTCAGAAGCTTGGATAATTTGTGCTAAGACGAAGAAAAGCACAAAAACTGTAAGTTTTTTTAAGATATACATCATTGATCCCTCCTGAATTTTTTCTATAAAGAACTTCAAGCTATGTCAAAGAATTTTTAGCTGCGTCATTTGACTGGAAATTGTTATTTTTTAAAGGTATAGTTACTATATATTAATACAAATTCTTGATGAGTAGAAGCAAAAGCAAGTTCTTATTCCAGTCAGCAATATTGAATGAGTCAATAATTTTTCGGATTGATTATTCAGAAATTATCAGATTCCCTGTATAGGAAAAGATGCTGGTGAGGATGATAGCAAAATTGTGTATGTTATCATGCAGGATTTATTTATAATTTATAGATGCAACTCTTTGGAAAGAAGATAGCTCGTGCAAATTATAAAAACGATAGCTGAGTATGCATCATACTTTTTGGAAGGGGCTGCCATATTGGTGATTATTGTTGGAGCAATTCTAGCTTTTTATTTATATGTGCGAAGAGGTTTAATCAAGAAAATTGATTTAGATATATTTATGCAGAGCCGGCTTAAACTTGGGATGTCATTGTCCCTAGCGCTTGGATTCCTGGTCGGAGCTGATATCATTAAAACGGCTATCTCGCCATCCTGGCAAGAGATAGGACAGCTTGGTGCTATTGTAATTATACGTATAGTACTAAACTTTTTTCTAACCAGGGACATGAAGCAAATGGGAGAATCGATAAAAGGCTAATTGGCTTTTTAGGCCTAAAGTTACTTACATTTACACCTAATTAGGAGGTTATAATGATTCGAAAATTAGTAAAGAAAACGTCAAAAAAAATGGGCCTACCTCCGAGAACTCCAGTTTTTGCAGGTGAGAAAAAAGTTGAAAGAGTCAGGATTTCTTACATTGATTATGACGAAGCCAAAGTTGAAGAAAAGGAAGTTTAGGATATTGTGCAGTGTTTTCCGTTCAAGGATACACCGACTGTTACCTGGATAAACATAGACGGCTTACATCAGGTGGACATAATCGAGAAACTAGGGAAACACTTTAGTTTGCATCCTCTTATATTAGAAGACATAGTGAGCACAGAACAACGTCCAAAGATGGAAGATTTCGAGAATTATATATTTGTTATCACTGCTGTCCGGTTAATTTTAGGAAATATAATGTATCATATTGATATTAATAGAAATACAAAGATATTTTCTTTTATCGATTTGAAACGAAATTGTGATTTTCAACCCTGTAACTTCAATTATATCAACATCCTCGAAAGGGGAGAATCTCCGCTTATAAAAAAAGCTTGCCGGATTTTTCTCAGAGATGTTTATGACCATACGATTCAAGTGATTGATACGGTTGAGACATATAGAGATATGGTTTCTGGAATGCATGATACTTATCTTTCGAGTATTAGTAATAGGATGAATGAAGTTATGAAGGTGTTGACAATTATCGCCACAATATTCATTCCTCTGACCTTTATTGCGGGAATCTATGGAATGAATTTTGAATTTATGCCAGAGCTGAAATGGCGTGGAGCTTATTTTGGAGTTTGGGGGATTATCGTGCTTGTTGCAGTTCTTATGGTGATTTTTTTCAGGAGAAAAAAATGGTTGTAAGATGGAATGGTAGTAATTTTATTCAACTCTATAAAGCAGGAGGGGTATTAGAATGAAACTAAAAACCATCATCATTTTAATCCTAATTGTCTTGGCTTTTGTCATACTTATCCAGAATACACAAGTTGTGGAAGTGCAGATATTTTTCTGGAAAATTATCATGTCTCGGATTATCTTGATTGCTTTTATGCTGATAGTAGGCTTTGTTATCGGTTATTTGGTTGCTAAGTTACAAAAGAAATGATAATGCCAGCTTATTAGCGATTTGTTTCTATTAGAATAGCAAAAAAGATATGTGGACATACATATTATTCGTATTTGGCTTTGTTCTGCTTATAAAAGGAGCCGATTTTCTTGTTGAAGGTTCTTCCTCGATAGCAAGAAGGCTAAAAATCTCAGATTTGGTGATCGGCCTTACGGTCGTTGCCTTCGGAACTTCATCTCCGGAACTGTTTGTTAATATAATTGCAAGTGCCAAGGGGAACGCTGCTATCGCTGTCGGGAACATCGTTGGAAGTAACATCGCCAATATTTTCCTAATTCTAGGTATATCTGCGGTTATTTTTCCCCTGGCTATTGAGAAAAGTGTTGTTCTAAAAGGAATTCCCCTCAGTTTCTTGGCCGCGTTCCTCGTGGGAGTTTTGGCAAACGACAAATTGATAGATAAAAATTTGTCATCTAACCTCACGAGGATCGATGGCTTTGTGATGATTTTATTCTTTATCGTCTTTCTTTATTATTCTTTCGGTGCAGCAAAGACAATCCATGGAGTAAAAGATCATGCCCCGGAAAAGCAACATGGGATGATCAAATCATCTTTGCTCATATTGTTAGGTTTATGTGGATTATTGCTTGGGGGGAAGTGGATTATCGATGGCGCTGTTCACCTCGCCTCTTCTCTTGGTATAAGTCAGACACTTACCGGACTGACTATTGTCGCTGTAGGCACATCACTTCCAGAACTCGCCACTTCGGCTGTCGCCGCCTATAAAAAAAATGTAGAAATTGCTGTAGGCAATGTCATCGGCTCAAATATTTTTAATATATTTTTTGTTCTTGGCGTAAGTTCTGTTATAAAACCCTTGCCATTCCAGAAGGAACAAAATATTGATATCGGTGTGATGGTCTTTGCCAATTTTTTACTATTTTTCAGTATGTTCAGTGGAAAAAAGAGACTGGTTGACCGGTGGGAGGGGATTTTGTTTATTCTATTGTATCTAGTCTACATAACTTTTCTGGTAATTCAAGGATAGGGACTAAGAATTTAATCCATTCATTCATTCTTTATATATAGACACTCATGGAGGTTTGCAATGATAGAGTTGAATATATTTATTCTGCTTATTTCATTATTATTACTGTTATTTCTTTCTGCCTTTTTTTCCGGATCTGAAACAGCGCTTATGGCAATAAGCAGACTTCGTTTGAAGCATATTGCAAAAACAAGGCCGAAAAGAACAAGAATTATTGAACACGTGCTTAAAGAGCCCGACAAACTGATAGGTACTATATTACTGGGAAATAATCTTGTAAACGTGGCAATGACGGCTTTAGCTACATCTCTCGCCATTAGTTTATGGGGGACTAAAGGCATTGTGGTTGTCACTGCGGCGTTAACAATCATAATTTTGATTTTTGCTGAGATCACGCCAAAAGTGTACGCAAAATATTTTGATGAGCGAGTTTCATTTCAAGTTGCACCCGTTCTGAAATTGATAATGACTTTTTTTAAACCTGTGGTGGGAGTGGTTATATACACAAGCACAAAAATTTTATATCTTATCGGGTTGGATATTAAAAGAATTAAAAAACCATTAATAACAGAAGCTGAATTAAGGACATTTATCAAGGTGGGGAGAGATTTGGGTACTATTACACCGGATGAAAAGAGAATACTCACAAGGGTGTTTACATTAAATGATAAAACTGTGGGAGAGGCAATGATACCGGCAGAGAAGATGGCCATTTTGGAAATAGATTCACCAAAAGAAGAGATATTGAAGAAGATAATAAGGACAGGCCATTCGAGGTTTCCTGTGAGATCAGATAAAAAGTCTGAGATAGTGGGAACCGTTCATGTGAAAGATCTATTTGGTCTCATTGAAAAAGGAAAAAGCATATCATTGAAGAAGATCTTGAGACCAACCAATTATACTTCAGAAGAAGATAAGATTGATGCGCAACTTCGCCGTTTTCAGAGGAAAAGAATTCATCAAGCTGTCGTTTTAGATAAAGACGGTAATATTTCAGGATTGATTTCTCTTGAGGATATTCTGGAGGAATTGGTAGGGAGTATCAAGGATGAACATGATTTGGATTGAAGATAAAGTGAGAATTTGACTATTCGAATGGTCCAAAATGTTGCAAGACAAACATAAAAATGAGTGAACTAAGCATAAAATCCTGGGACGAATACTGAATTATAGAAGGGGTTGATATTGACTTTGGACATCAATATTTTATGCCTGGTCATTGTTGCGAAATTGGTAAAAATCATCGTTGTTCATTGACATTTCTGTATCCAAAAATGTCCACAGTCAAGGTCTGACCCCATTTTCCTGATATTATAGTAATTATGCTTTACTTCCGACATCAATTTCCTGTTCAAAAAGAAATTTGCCATGAGAATAAAGCTCAATAATATTGGGCACCGAAATGTCCTCGAACACTTTGAAGGTTTAGGGTAATCTTCTTACAGACGGGCATAGAAGGATTTTGCCTTCTTTGGTAAGTCCCGCTACCCTCATCAGCCTGGTTCACTGTAAGATGAAAAAGGGCACCATGAAAACATCTGGCGTGAGTAGAGTCTTTTTTATTCAGAAGGAGTAATTGGCGAAATAGCTAAAAGGAAAGAAGAGGCCGAGCGGGTGGGAAAGTATATGATACGGCCTATACTCTCCCTCAGAAAGCTTACCTTGGATGAGGCGCAAGGGCAGGTGGTATATCAATACGGAAAGCACAGCGCAGAGACTGAAAGCGCGGATTTTTATTTTCTTTATATTTTTGTTCTATGTATTATTTAGCAGCTCAGGGGTGAAAATTTGAGAAGTTTGCAACAATAGAAAAGGCTTACACGTTAAGCGTGAAAAAGAAGTAATTTTAAAAAGAGGGACCAGGTTTTGTACCTGGCCCCCCAGTATCATCATGGATCAGATTTCTGGAATTTTTGGGAGATGAGACAGCGATTCTTCAACTTTCTTTTCAGGATACGCATAATCCATAAGTTTTCCACTCAGGAAGGCATCATAGGCTACCATATCGACATGTCCGTGTCCACTGTGAGCTAAGAGGATGGTTTTTGCTTCTCCTGATTCTCTACACTTAAGTGCTTCTTCGATGACTACACGAATTGCATGATTCGGCTCTGGTGCGCTGATGATCCCTTCCGTACGGGCAAAAGTTACGCCGGCTTCAAAGGCGGCAATCTGGTGAACAGCCCTTGCTTCAACAAGTCCTAATCTATGAAGATGGCAAATGATGGGTGCCATCCCGTGATAGCGCAGTCCCCCTGCATGCACTGGTGGAGGAATAAAATCATGGCCAAGCGTATACATTTTGATGAGAGGAGTGAGCCCAGCTTCGTCACCGAAATCGTAAGTATATAGTCCTTTGGTTACTGTGGGGCAACTGGCTGGCTCTACGTTGATGATACGCAAATCTGGTTTGGAACCATTTATTTTGTCTTTAACAAAAGGAAGATAAAGTCCGGCAAAATTCGATCCTCCTCCGATGCAACCGACAATTATATCTGGGTAAACGCCTGCCATCTCCATCTGTTTTTTTGCTTCAAGACCGATTACAGTCTGGTGTAATAAAACATGATTCAGTACACTTCCAAGAGCATAGTGTGTATCATCTCTTGATACGGCCTCTTCTACAGCCTCACTGATTGCAACACCGAGGCTTCCTGGACAATCAGGATCTTTCATTAGCATAGCTCGTCCGGATTTTGTATCCCGACTTGGGCTTGGAATGCATTTTCCGCCCCAAGTTTCCATCATAATTCGGCGATAAGGCTTCTGTTGGTAGCTTATGGCAACCATGTACACTTTAATCTCGATTCCGAAACAGGCGCCACCGAAAGAAAGCGCACATCCCCATTGCCCGGCACCAGTTTCAGTGGTGATGCGCTTTATGCCTTCTTTTTTGTTATAGTAAGCCTGTGCAACAGCCGTGTTAGGTTTATGGCTTCCTGGTGGGCTCGACCCTTCATACTTGTAATATATCTTTGCTGGAGTATCTAATGCTTTCTCTAATTTGCGAGCTCTATACAGAGTGGTTGGTCTCCATAAGGAATAAATATCCTGGACTTCTTCAGGGATTTCTATCCATCGCTCTGTGCTTACTTCTTGCTTTATTAATTCCATGGGAAATAGAGGTGCTAAATCGTCTGGAGTAACAGGTTTGCCAGTGCCTGGATGCAAAACAGGAGGTAATGGCTCAGGCAAATCAGCTTGTATATTATACCAGGAGGATGGCATCTCTTTCTCATCAAGAATAAATTTTGTTCTCATTATTGTTCTCCTTTTTTAATTTTTTATAGATAATACTTGTGAGGATTAATACAGATTATATAGGGATAGATAGATTTGTTCCGCCTTAGCGGAACCACCAGCCAAGATAAAAAGTGAGAGTTGATTTAAGAAAATTATAGATTATATGTTCTCTATTTTGTGTGGGCATAAAACATTTAACTCTCATTTTGAATAAATTTTAATGTTTTTTATAAATAAGTCAAGTAAAAATTTTGAAATGCTTTTGTTCGTAAACTTAAAAAAATAGATTGTAGCTTATAAAATTAAAAAATATCGTGGTCTTAAGAGAACGATTTGTTTTTTGATGAGATATAGCATTTTTGAGGAAACTTATAAAGATTATTAGATAGATAGGTAAGAAGATGAAAAGATATTTAAAAATTACCTGGGGTATAAGAAAAATCTTGAACAGATCTATCGCCCTCTATTTTCCCTTCGCAAGTTCTGGGAAGGAGACTGCCTTTTTTTCATTAAAAACGATTTTCTTAGTAACAATCATTTTTTTAAGTATCTCTATCAAGGTTAATTCCCAAAGTAAAAAAATCAGTTTTCAAAATATCTCCATTGAACAAGGACTCTCTCAAAGCTCGATATTTACTGTCCTGGAGGACAGTAAAGGATTTATGTGGTTCGGTACCGAGTCGGGAGTGAATCGATATGACGGCTACAATTTCATAGTGTATAATTCTGATGCAAAAAATCCTAAGAGTCTGAGTAACAATTGGGTTTATTC
>Ga0307378_10001552_pt1 | contig 36988 bp, 28 predicted proteins | sample UN1MG_FD_202238 | JGI IMG/M metagenome (GOLD analysis project Ga0307378, IMG submission 202238) | Soil microbial communities from Risofladan, Vaasa, Finland - UN-1 | ecosystem: Environmental > Terrestrial > Soil > Coastal area > Acid sulfate soil | place: Finland: Risofladan, Vaasa | collected...
ATACCCCGGGACGAAATTAACCATGAGGTTCAGCCTTGGTGCACCCGAATTACCGGCTCCGGGCGGCTGATTTGGTGACACCTCATTTTCACAGAGATCAGGAGTTCTGAATTTCAACAATTTTTAAGCATGTCCAACATGCAGCGATGCAAACATAGCATCGAAAAGGCTGAATACTTGCTTCAGGAATTCACTTTTTCACACCGTATTTTTGCCCGACGCGACCGTTGTCCTCCATTCCGGAATCCGGTTTTTCGCCCCGGCAAGCAGCTTTTTCTGGGGTGATATCCTTGCTTGTGGTGTTTCGCAACAGGACTAATTAGAGGGCCTTTACAACAATCAGGGTAATATCATCCAATTGCGGTGTCAGAGCACTGAAGTGAGCAACTTCATCTATGACTTTTGAACAGATTTCAGTTGCGGACCTGACACTTTGTCCTGTTATAATCTCATGGAGTCTTTCCTTATGCGGCTCCTTACAATACGCGAGAACGAAATATCGAGAGCAGAATATGCCACCAGCGGAATGAGAGATACGCTGAGAAGTAAGATCAGCAATTTGTTGCGTATAGTCATCTTTTGGTATAGATAATGTGCCGGGCGGATCGACTGGAAACCTTGCTAAGGGAGAGACCTTCGGCTTGTGGGCCGCCGATTCGCTTCTTAAGATATTTTAAAAACTTTTACCAGCTGCGTGATTTCAAAGACCTTTCGTATATTGGGATCCAAATTACACAATTCTAATTTACCGCCAAGTTCACTGACTTTCTTATGGACTCTCACCAAAAGCCCCAACATGGCCGATGTCATGAATTTCACATTGCAAAAATTCATAACCATCCGTCCATCTTTGTTTTTCTTTGTGATTGGTTCCAAAGATTTTTGAAGTTCCCTGATCTGTTCTTCATCGAGGATATTCTCGTCGTTAAATGTCACAAAGGTAACATCCATGCCATACTCGACTTTCATTTTTGTCTGCTCTTTTTCCATTACGTCTCCTTAACAGGTTATTATCTGTAAATTACCTTTCCCATATAACTGAGGTCTTTTATATCAATGATTGTCATTAGCTTTTAACACTCCAGGCTGCCTTGGTATTGTAACAAGCAACCTCTTACAATACCACAACCAGGCGGACAAGAATCTTCTGCTTCCAATATACACACCAGGAATGCTTGTACTGTTAATCCATTTCTTCCTGTCTTGCTGGTTCTATCTCCAACATCCGGTATTTTCCTCGACAAACTCATCAAATGTAACGGATTTTCGCCCGGTAACGTTTTCCACATCCTCTGTCACTGCTGCGGTGTATCCGGCCCGCACAGCGCCATACAGGATGGCCATATATTGTACTGCGCCCTCGGGCATGCCCAGGTCTCTGGCACCCTGAAGCATGGTTTCTTCGTCCAGGGCGTGATAGGTGATTTGCTTGCCGATGACCTCACCGATCTTCCGGGCCACCTGTGTATGGTCGAGAGCTTCCGGGCCGGTCAGGTTGTATTCTTGCCCGTAAAGACCGTCTGTGAAGGCTTTTACGCCGACGTCGGCTATGTCTCTGGTGGAGATGAAACTCGTTTTCCCGTCACCTGCCGCCAGGAAGATTGCGTTTTGGTGCTTGATCATGGGTGCGATGAAGCCGGTGGAGAAATTCTCCATGAAGAAATTCGGCCGTAAGATAGTGTAGCCGAGCCCCGATTCCATCAGGGCCCTCTCAACAATCCGCAGAGGCGCTTGCTCGACTTGATCCACACCCAGCGCGGAATTGAAGACGATGTGTTCTATACCGGCTGCTTTGGCCTTCTCTATAAAAGGGACCAGCTTTGCGGGTGCCTCCGGATCCATGGGCGGAGCGACAAGAAAGACGCCTCGGATTCCATCCAGGGCATCCGTAAAGGTGGCCGGGTCGGTATAATCAAATAAAACAGCCTGGAGGTTCTCTGCCTGTTGGATCCTGCTCGTATCACGTGTCCCAGCTTTGACGGCAACGTCCTTGGTTAAGAGTGCCTTTACCACCTCGCGTCCTAAATTGCCCGATGCCCCTGTAACGAATATTGTCCTGCTCATTTTGTTTCTCCTTTCTGCTCGATGTATTCCAATTGTCCGGCACACCTGTTGTTATTGCTTTATTTTCAATTTCAATCTCTGCTTTTCTAAACAACGCACGTCAGTGCCGAGGCCAACAGTATATATACAGCAACTTACAAGCCGGAGTTAAGGCCCATACATATGTTCACCTCGACGTGCGGCCCCGATTGCTTCATGAGTGTCCTGCGGCGTGCCGGGGTCGCCTTGTTCTTTCATCCAGCGGTCGAGTTCGGCAATCAGTTGGGCCTTGATATCGGAAACCGCCGGGTCGTCCGCGAGATTTTTCAATTCGTAAGGGTCTTCAGCCGTGTGGTACAACTGCTCGGCCGGCCGGTGCGTGTATCGCTTGACAAGGTTGTAGATATCTTTATTGTTCCACGCGTTGCTTACCCAGGTTGCCCAGTAGGGATTGTTAAGTTCGCCTTGACCCGACCAGCCCATCAGGTGTTTCTCGATATAGATTTCGTCTGGAGTCAGGTTTCGGATATACCGATACCGGCCGTTACTGATTGTCCGGATCGGGTAGGCAGGGCCTTCGGGAATATTGTTATGCATACCATAAACGAACTTACGATGTGTGGATTTCTTCCCCAGTAATACGGACAGGAAACTCGTTCCGTCGTATTTGTGCCTGGCAACATCCCCGCCGGCGGCGTCGATAAGCGTCGGCAAAATGTCTGTGTATTGTACGAGGGCATCGGTCCGCCTGTCTGCCTTGACCCTTCCCGGCCAGCGGGCGATCAAAGCCGTGTGCAAACCGGTGTCCCAATTGGTCCATTTACAACCGGGATATTGGCTGCCTTGCTCAGATGTAAACAAGACAAGTGTATCGTCAGCTTGACCGGACTTTTCCAATACTTTAAGGATGTCACCGACCTGGTTGTCCATGTAGGTTATCTCGGCGAGATAACGTGAGAAGGCCTCACGTGTGCGCGGTGTGTCGGCAATATTTACCGGCAGCTTAAGATTCTCGGGCGGATACTTTGAAACATCGCCCATCACCCAGGGCACGTGCGGCTCGACCAGTGCCACGACGAGACAGAACGGCTGATTCCGGTTTTCGGTCATGAACCGGGTTATTCCCTGAAGGTTGTGCGGTCTGGTCGGGTTGCGGACACAGCTCGGATCGAATCCTTCCACCTTGGCGAAAGGAAATACCTTGTCAGGCAGTACGTGCACTTTACCGGCAAGGCCTACACGATAGCCCAGAGCCCCGAGGTGGTGGGGCATGGTGGTGATATCGGGCCGGCTGGCCGAGTGGTTCCATGCGCAGCCGTTCCGCATGGGGTAAAGTCCGCTGTACAATTCGGCGCGACAGGGCTGACACATCGCTGAGCCGAGATAAGCCTTATTGAAAACGAGCCCCTCCGATGCCAGTTGATTGATATTTGGTGTAATTGCGTTCTGCCCGCCATAGACAGGCAAGTCGTTGTGCGTACAATCGTCTGCCATAATGATAAGGAAATTCTGCTTTGAACCCGCCTTCGACCCTGCTGCTGTCACCACTTCTGTTCCGGTTACTACTGCAGCCAGGGCCAAACCGGCACGCCCCAAAAATTTGCGTCTGCTTAACATTTTAATCTCCTGTTCTATCTTCTTCATTGTCCCTGAATGGTCCGATTCAAAACTCATTTTTTCTGCTAATCAAACCTTTGTCATTGAATAAGCCTGTAGATTCTGTTTAATCCGGCGCAATTGTCCCACCAAATGCTCGCGATTTTTTTCATTCATATCACCATATAGACGTTCGAGGAGTAACCGGGAAATCTCGTCGAAGTCTTTTCGAAATCTCCGCCCTTTTTGCGTCAACTCGATATATGTCACCCGATTGTCTGTCTTGCATGGCAGCTTGCGTATATACCCATGACGTTCGAGTGTGTTGATCATGCCCGTAACGGTTGACTTGGCGCGTCGCACTTTCTCCACGACCGATTTGATGGGAACAGGTTTCGACTGTTGGAACAGAAAGACCAGCACCTCGCCGTGAGCCGGCATAATCCCGGCAATTGAACGGTCTCTCAGTTCTGTTTCAATCACAATATTCGCCTGCTCCCGAATCCTTGCGATATGTCCAACTATGCCGCGTGTATCCATCTTAAAGTGAGCCCTTTGTTACTGTCCTGCTGTATCTGAGCTAAAATAGTTCGCCCACGAACCATTGTCAAGGAGGAAATATTGTTCCTGTCAGGATTTCCGGCTTATAGAGCTTTAATTTAACCAGAAACTAAAATACAGATATAGGCCAAGCACCAGGCCTAAAACCAGGACAGTTATCAGTACCTCTACAAGGCCCCAGCTTTCGCGGGACTCTTTCTTTTGTTCAGGCGTGGCCGTGGCATAGGTCAGCTCAACGATTTTTTCATAGTTGGGAGGAGCGGTCAGCAATGAGACTCCTACGATAACCAAAATACTTATTAACAGCAGCCAGCCTGAAGCGAAAAGAAAGTTATATTGTCCGACATAGACCAGCCACTCAGGTGACTTAATGATAGCCTCCTCTGCCCCTCCCGTCAGTGCCTGCAGGGCCAGTTTTGTCATACCGGCTACAAAACCAATCGCCAGACCTGCCACGGCGCCTTCGCCGTTAATTCTCTTAAAGAAAAGGCCAAGCAGGAAAACCGCCGTAATAGGCGGTGCCAGATAACTTTGAACATCCTGCAGATATTTATACAATCCACCCTGTGAAACTCGCTGCATAACGGGAATCCATATTATTCCCATCACAACCACAACCAAAGTTGCGAAACGCCCAACCGTAACCAGATGGCGTTCCGATGCACCCGGTCTTATCTTTTCGTAAATATCAATAGTGAACAAAGATGCGCACGAATTAAAGAGCGATGATAGCGAGCTCATTAAGGCGGCCAATAAACCGGCGACTACAAGCCCTCGCAGGCCGGCCGGCAATAACGAGCTTACCATTACCGCAAAGACCTTATCGCCATCGAGAACTTCCTGTCCATTGACCATTTTCAAAGGGATGTTAATCAATCCCTTTTGATGCAGCGCATAGCCGATGAGGCCGGGGACGATAAAAATCATTACGGGCCAGACCTTCAGGAAACTTCCCCAAAGGGCACCACGCCGGGCATTTCGCAGGTCTTTAGCCGAAAGTGCCCTCTGCACAATATATTGGTCTGTGCACCAGTACCAAATCCCGATAATGGGCGATGCTATCAGTATGCCCAGCCATGGGAAGTTAGGATCCGAATTTGGCCTCCAGAGGGCAAAGTTTGCAGCATTATCGCGGCATATCGTTTGCAGTTCGCTCCAACCGCCGAGTTTGCTCAGACCGAAAAATGTAATAAAAAACGAACCGATTAATAAAATGGCCGTCTGGATGGTATCGGTATAAACCACGGCTCGAAGACCGCCGAGAATGGTATAGACTCCTGTAAGAATAACTGTCGAAAGTGCCCCAATCCAAAACGCGTCAAGGATTAAAGTTTCCGTGACCTGTATTTGAATCTCCGGCAAAAGTACATTAAAGACCACACCTCCTGCATAAACTGTCACTGAAACCTTTGTAAAAACATAAGCTACAAGTGAGACGATTGTTAATATCCAGCGGGCTGCCGGATTGAATCGCTTCTCAAGAAACTCCGGCATGGTGAATACCTTCGAGCGGTAATAAAAAGGAACAAAAATCCAGGAAAGCATTACGACGCACCAGGCGTGTAATTCCCAATGGGCCATACCCATACCGCTTGTTGAACCTTGTCCCGCCAATCCGACAATATGCTCAGAGCCGATATTTGAGGCGAAAATTGAAGCCCCAACCACAAACCAGGGCATATGTCTGCCGGCGAGGAAGTAGTCGGTCGATGTCCTCTGCTTCTGCAGGACGACCCACCAGACAATGACCAGCATAATACCGAAATAAACTGCAATCGCCACCCAATCTAATGCTTGAAAACCACCCACAATGATTGCCCTTTCAAGTATATGTTGACAACAGTTTTTTGATGCAACTTTCCAATCAGAGATTCTCTATATAAACTCAGGCACAATACATTTCAAGGTTTTTCCTTTTTCTTTAATACATGCCGGTAAAACGTACTTCCAACTTTTTATAAAGAAATTTTTTTCTGTCGGAATCGAGAATCTCGTTCAATCACTTTTTCCGTGAATTTGCAGTTTCTCTGAAAATACGATAAAAACATATAACAAATCGTTGCATTTATTAGCTGATTCCTTATGCTAATATGGAATTAAGCCCTTGCAGTTGACAGGTTATGTTGTTGTTTATCGGAAGGTAAAATGGCTAAATGCCTTTTTATTTGTATATTTTCACTGATAATACTGGTCTTTTTTAGCGGTTGTCCGACAGTCGAGCCGGTTGGTGAGGAAGACCTCGTACCTGAACCAACCTTGGTAGAGTCGGAACAGGCCGAGCCGGTTGAGGTCGCGCCTGCGGAGCCTGAACCCAATGAGGTTAAATCCACCGGAATTGAGCCTGACAATATCGAACCTGTTATAGTTGAGCCTGATGATATAAGGTCTAAAACAGCTACATCTTTCCATGACAAATGTGCTGATATTTTTAAGAGCTATGTCAATGATAAAGGTATGGTTGACTATAAAACTATCAGGCGAAAACGGCTTCAATTTAAAAAAACGTTGCTGGATGAATTCGATAACCTTGATCCCGGCGAATATAAATCCTGGCCTCAAGAGGACAAAATCGCCTTCTGGATTAACGTGTTCAACCTCCAGAAGCTGAAGATAGTTTCTGATAATTATCCTATTAAACCCACATCTCGATTCCTCACCATTTACTTTGGCCCCCTTAGCATCAGGCATATCGAGACGCAAATCACCAGACACAAATTCCTTGTCATGGACGAACAATTTACTTTTGCAGAGATTGAGAAACGATTTTTTCGCAAAGAGTTTAACGACCCCAGAATATTCCTTGCCTTATCCGATGCCAGTCTCTCGAGTCCGCCGCTGCGCAATGAGCCGTATTATGGGTACAAGCTCAATGAGCAATTAGATGATCAGACTAAAAGATTTTTGTCCAGCCCGCTCGCATTCGGGATTGACAGGGCGAAGCAGAAAGTTTATTTATCTGCGATATTTCAGGCAGGAAGATATGGTGGAGAGTTTATTAAGAAGTTTGCAATAGACAGAAAGTTTAAAGAACAACAGCCCACAACACGGGCAGTTTTAAATTTCATTACGAACTATGTTTCCAAACAGGACGTATCTTTCCTTGAAGTAGGAAACTATACTGTTAAATATATGAAATATGATTGGACAATAAATGATGGTTCTTAGAAGGATTAATTACAAATGGCAAAAAAATTAACTGGCAGTGATTCTCTTGATAGTGAGCGATATCTTTTTACAAGTGAGTCTGTAACGATGGGCCATCCCGACAAGGTGGCAGACCACATATCGGATGCAATTCTGGATGCAATGCTCGCACAGGACCCGAAGAGCAGGGTGGCTTGCGAGACGCTGGTAAAAGCCGACATGGTCGTAGTAGCGGGCGAGATTACTACCCAGGCCCATGTCGATATCCCCACGATTGTGCGGCAAACAATCAAGGAAATCGGATATGACGATCCGGAACTCGGTTTTCATAACGATAATTGCGCTGTTCTGGTATCGATTACAAAACAAAGCCCCGATATTTCACAGGGCGTCACCGAGGGCAGCGGCCTGCACAAGGAGCAGGGCGCCGGTGACCAGGGGATGATGTTCGGCTATGCGTGCAGGGAGACGCCGGAGCTTATGCCGATGCCGATACAGTTGGCGCACGCACTGACGACACGGCTTGAGAAGATGCGTCAGAGCAAGAAACTGCCGTGGCTGCGGCCGGACGGCAAAAGCCAGGTGACAATCGAGTATGAAAACCGCAAGCCGAAAAGTATTCATACCGTTGTGATTTCCACGCACCACTCACCGAAGGTTTCGGATCGGGAATTGAGAAAACAAATCATCGAAAAAGTGATTCTGCCGGTTTTACCGAAGAGGCTGGTTGATAAAAAGACCATATTTCATATCAATCCGACCGGCAGATTTGTTGAAGGCGGGCCAAAAGCCGATTGCGGCCTGACCGGGCGGAAGATTATCGTCGATACGTACGGCGGAAGAGGCAGTCACGGCGGAGGCGCCTTCAGCGGAAAGGACCCGACTAAGGTGGACAGGACGGCCAGCTATATGGCCCGTTACATCGCCAAGAATGTCGTGGCTGCGGGACTTGCCGACGCCTGTGAAGTGCAGTTGTCGTATGCGATCGGAGTGGCAGAGCCGGTCTCCGTATATGTGGACACGGCGGGGACATCAAAGGTGAGCGAGCAGGTCCTGAGCGATCTGGTCCGGGAGCTCTTCCCGCTGACACCCAAGAAGATGATCGAGCACCTGAAACTGGCCCGGCCGATATTTTCCCCGACCTCTTACGGCGGTCACTTCGGCCGAAAGGGGGACAGCTTCACCTGGGAAAGAACCGATATGGCAGCCAAGCTCCGCAAGGCCGCCGGATTGTAAGGGAAGCGACGAGCAGAAAATTTTATGTTTTTTGCTTGACAAACTCGAAGAAAGTTGGTTTAATGTGAATATCATGAGGCAAATTACCCGCAGAAATGCCGTTAACTGGTGGTGGCCTGAAGGATAATATCCGGCAGGCAAGCGGTGATTTGCTGTAAACAATTTGTAAGATTTGTGAAGAACGCAGCCTGTTGGAAAAACAGGCTGTTTTTTTTTGTTTGTTTTTTTAGTGGTTTGTGAATAAAAATTGCGATAAAAGGTTCAGGATATGGAAGATTACAGGCAAATAATAAACAGTGCCAAACCGGGGCAGATTGTGCCTATTGTTAAACAAATCGACATTGACGAACCTGTGGATTTTTTCGCCAAGCTGAGCGACTTCGGCCGAGCTAAAAACTGCTGTTTGTTTGAGTCCAGAGAACACCTGGCCGGCTTTACAGAACTAAGCTTCGGCACAGCAAAGCCCGCACTTTACCTTACCGGAACGGGTGCTGACTTTTCTATCAAGTCACTGAGCACTACCGGCAGACGCATATTGAATTATCTTTCCAATAACAAAGAAAGGTTCGCATTTTGCGAATCAGTCGAATTTGGTTCAGAGGCGATTGTCGGCCGAATTAAGCAAATCGAAGAGATAGTCGATGAGCAGACCCGGCTTACGAGCACAAACCAAATGGATGTGTTAAGGGCTGTGACTTTTGCATTTCACCTGGCCAGTAAGCCGTTTCGCATAACCTGTGGATTGCTTGGAGCTTTGAGCTATGATTTTATAGACCAGTTTGAGAAACTTCCCGCCAGCAAAAACGATTTGCTGGGTAATCCTGATTATGAGCTTTATTTCGCCGACAATATCTTCTTGTTGGACCACCAGAACGGCAAAGGTTACGTTATTGTCAATTGTGTCATAACCGATGGCGACCCTGAGGCAGCCGTCCGGGAAGCTCAGAACTGCTTCGACTACTATTTCAATATTGCCCGATTCGACACGCCACAGGGACAGAAATTCACAGGCGAACTGCCGGAGGCAACGACTGATACCAGCCAGGCGGAATACGAAGGGATAGTGAAACAAGCCAAGCAGCATATCCTTGATGGTGACATATTTCAGGTGGTTTTGAGCAGGACAAAAATAGAACCCTGTCCGGATGAGCCCCTGGACGTTTATAAACGGCTTCGTAAGTTGAATCCTTCACCATATATGTTCTATCTGAATACGCCTAATACAATCCTGATGGGTTCCAGTCCGGAACTGAACCTGCGTGTCGGCGGTACTGAAACGCGTAAAGTTGAGATCAGGCCCATAGCGGGCACAAAGCCCCGAGGCCGAGTCGGCAAGGAAATCGATCTCGACACGGATTTTCGTTATGAGGCCGAATTGAAGCTCGACCGTAAGGAATTGGCTGAGCATATAATGTTGGTTGATTTGGCCAGGAACGATATTGCCCGCGTGGCCAGGCCGGGCAGCAGGGTGGTTACTGAACTGCTGACAGTTGAAAAATACGCCTCCGTCCAGCACCTGGTAAGTAATGTCAAGGGTACGCTGGCGCCGGAGCTTGATGCTTTGAATGCGTATCTTGCCACGATGAATATGGGGACACTTACCGGAGCTCCGAAAATCGAGGCGATGAAACTTATACGTATGTTTGAAAAAACAAAACGCGGCTACTATGGCGGGGCTGTTTGCTATCTGACCGTGGACGGCCAATTCGACAGTTGTATCACCATAAGAAGTCTGCAGGTCAGGGATCATAAGGCCTACATTCGAGTCGGCGCCGGCATAGTCCACGATAGTGTCCCAAAGACCGAATTTGAGGAGACCGAACACAAAGCAAACTCGTGCCTGCTTGCGATTCGCGGGCAGCGAAATGAAGTCGCAAGCTAAAAGGATTGATACGGTTATCTGAAAACAGGAGAAAGAAATGTGCGATAGAAGAGGCCTGTTTGTGAAAGGATGGAGGATTGTCGTTTCACTGTGGATATGCCTGTCGGCTTGCATAGTGCAAGGGGCCGAATATGAGCAGATCCGTCTTGGTTCGGATCCTTCGCTCTCTCCGGATGGGTCAATGCTTGCTTTTGTGTGGCGCGGAGATATCTGGCTCGTTGCAAGTGAAGGAGGTATTGCCCGGCAGTTGACCGAACACGTTTCTGCCGACAGGCAGCCCGCCTTTTCCCCCGACGGCTCGGAGATTGCCTTTGTCAGCGACCGGAACGACGGCGAGCAGGTATATGTTGTTCCCGTCGAGGGTGGAACGCCGGAACAATTGACGTTTCACACGGCCGGATATACGCTCGAAGAGTGGTACGCATCGGGCGAAGCGCTGCTGGTCAGTGCCCAGCGAGACCACTCCTGGCCACAATCGCAACGTTTGTTCAGGATCTCCACGAAAGTGCGAAGAGCCGAGGAGATGCTCTTTGATGCCCACGGCCAAGACGGTGTGGTTTCAGCGGACGGCAAGTCTATTCTTTTCACGCGAGAGGGAATGACGTGGTGGCGGAAGGGTTACTACGGGTCGCGTGCCAGTCAAATCTGGATGTACGATTTTGAAACCGGCGAGTTCACGAAACTTCTTGGCCGAGAGACGAGCTCTTGTTGGCCGCTGTGGAAGGCCGACGGCAGCGGTTTCTACTATGTCGGTGAGCAGAGCGGCACTTTCAACCTGTGGGATTACGACCTTGAAACCGGCACCGAAAAGCAATTGACGCAGTTTGACGACGATTCTGTCGTCTTTCCATGCATCTCGCGTGACGGTTCGACGATTGTCTTTCGCCATCTGTTTGATTTCTACCGTTTCCGGCCGGGAAGAGATGCAGCCCCGGCCAGAATCGAGATCGAAAACGCCGGGGATTCGGTGACATCACCAACCGAGCGGCGCGTGCTCGCCGAAGCGACGGACGCCTCGTTCTCGGAAGACGGGCTGGATATCGCTTTTATCGCGGGAGACGACCTGTGGGTGATGGACACGGAGCTCCGAGAGCCGAGGCAGGTCACCAACACTCCGGAACAGGAAAAGTCTCCCGTTTTCTCGCCCGATGGTGGTTGCATCCTGTACACAAGCGCCGAAGCGGGACAGTGTGACATCTGGCGCGCCAAACGCGCTGATGTTAAGCTCTACTGGTGGCAGAACGAGACATTCGAGTTGAAACGTCTGACGCAGGATGCGGATGTGGAGTCTGACATTCGCTTTAGTCCGGACGGTTCGCGGATATCGTTCGTGAAAGGCCTCGGCGATCTGTGGACGATGACGCCTGAAGGCAAAGACGCAGAACGCCTTTTGCGTTCGTGGAATCCTCCCGAGTATGACTGGTCGCCCGACAGCAGGTGGATTGTGTACTCAATAGACGACGAAGATTTCAACCGGGATATCTGGATCATTCCGGTGGACGGTTCCCGCGAGCCCGTGAATGTCTCCAGGCACCCGTACGACGAGTACCACCCGGTATGGCGACCGGATGGCAAAATGATTGCCTTTACCGGACAGCGGCTCGACCGGGAAACGGACATTTTCTACCTCTGGCTCGAAAAACAAGAGTACGAGAAGGGCAAGCGCGAGCGGACAATCGAGAAGGCCCTGAAGAAGATGGATGAGGCGCGGAAAAAGAAAGACGACAAGAAAGAATCCAAAGACGGTGGGGCCGGCGCAGAATCGAAGGAGGACCAGGAATGTAAAGAACCGGAACAGTCCAAAGAAGAGGAAAATGCCGGCAAGGAACAGGATGTCAAAGACGAAGAGAAAGATGAAAAGAAGGAAGTACCAGATGTGGTCATAGATTTTGAGCGGATTCACGAACGTGTCCGGCGGATAGAAATCGCAGGATCCACAGAGCGCGGACTTTTCTGGTCACACGATTCGAAGAAGCTTGCCTTCAGGGCAGAGATTGACGGCAAAGAGGGCACATATACGGTCGAGATTCCCGAAGAACTCAAGCCGAAGCTCCTGATAGAGAAGACAGGTCGGCAACCACGGTGGCTCAAGGAGGGCAATCAGATTGTATGGCTTTCCGGCGGCAGGCCCGTGAGCATTTCGTCAAAAGGTGAAGAGACGGTTTACTCGTTCAGTGCCAGGCAGCAGTTCCAGCGCGAGACGCGTTTCCGGGCCGCCTTCGATCTGGCCTGGCGATTAATGAGGGACTACTACTATGACGAACGTCTGGGTAATCGCAACTGGGACGGTATTCGCCGCAAGTACGCGGAAATGGCCGCAAAGGCGGTGGATACGGAGAGCTTCGGTATAGTCGTTAATCTTATGCTCGGAGAGTTGAACGGTTCGCATCTTGGCTTCTATGCCAGCCGGGGGTCGGGTGAGCCCGCTAAGCCCGCCTGGAATATCGCGACGGCGCATTTAGGTGTGCGGTTCGAGCCTGTTTACAAGGGGCCCGGTTTGAAGGTCAGGGACGTACTGCCTGACGGGCCGGCTGACCGGCAAAAGAGCCGGATCGAGCCGGGCGAGATTATCCGGAGCATTGACGGTCTGAGCGTGGATCCGGGGATGGACTTGACAGAGGTGCTGAACGGGCCTCTCGATCGGGATATTCGCCTCAGCGTTCAGAGTGCCGATGACGAGCGACGTGAAGTTGTACTGCGCCCGATTTCGTACGGGGCGACGCGCAATCTGCTCTACGAGAAATGGATTCGGGACAATCGCAGGAATGTCCGCGAAGCGTCGGACGGAACGTTGGGCTACGTCCACATTAGTGGGATGAACTGGCCCAGTTTCCAAAAGCTGGAGAGGGAATTATACGCCGAAGGAGCGGGCAAAAAAGGCCTGGTCATTGATGTGCGAAACAACGGCGGCGGTTTCACGACGGACCATCTACTGACAATTCTGTGCCAGCCTGTCCATGCAATAACCGTGCCGCGTGGTGGCGGTCCGGGTTATCCGGAGGACCGGCGGGTATATGCGACGTGGAGCAAGCCGATTACCGTGCTGTGCAATCAGAACAGTTTCAGCAACGCCGAGATTTTCAGTCACGCGGTCAAAACTCTCAATCGCGGCAAGCTCGTAGGCGTTCCGACAGCCGGCGGTGTGATCTCGACTGACGGCACACAAATAATGGATGTCGGTTTTCTTCGGCTGCCGTTTCGCGGTTGGTTCGTATTGGGGACAGGAGAGGATATGGAATTGAACGGTGCCGTGCCGGATTACATTGTATGGAACGAGCCGGCCGGCAGAGATGCCCAGCTCGACAAAGCAATTGAAGTGTTGTTAGAAGATGTAAATACGTGGAAATCTCGTCCGATGCCGACGCTTCGCAAATCAAGCGAGCGAACACGGTGAAGATGCCTGGGACAGAATACAAGAGGGTTTGAAGCAAAATGGAACAGACAAACAGAAGAGTTTTGTTCATCGATAATTTTGATTCGTTTACTTACAATCTGGTGGATGATTTTTGTAAGCGCGATTGCCAGGCCAAGGTTTACCGGGCGGATACCGAGCTTGAAGAGCTTAAGGGAGTGGCCGAGGAATTTGGGCCCGACCTGCTCGTGATTTCGCCGGGGCCCGGCACGCCGGATACGGCCGGTGTGTCACTATCTGCGGTCGGCTATTTCAAAGATAAGCTGCCGATATTAGGAGTATGCTTAGGCCACCAGGTGATTGTGCAGTATTTCGGTGGTAAGATCGGCCATGCGCCGGAGCCGGTGCACGGCAAGCCCTCAAGAATAACGCACAATGAAAAAGACATATTTGCCGGAGTCGAAAATCCACTGCAGGCCGGACGATATCACAGCCTTTGCGCGCTAGAGCTGCCGGATTGTCTGGAGAAAACCGCTGATTTCGAGGGGATTGTTATGGGAGCCCGCCACAAGGAGCTTCCTATATTCGGTGTGCAATTTCACCCAGAGAGTATTCTTACCCCGGCTGGCGGTAAGATAATTGAGAATATATTGTCGATAGCGAAACAGAGAGAAATCAAAAAGTAAAAGAAAGAGAGATTGGATTTCTGCTTCTGCAGAAATAACGTGAAGGGGAATCGCGGATGGTAACAATAATCGAATATATTGAGCCGCTGCTTCGGGGTGAAAATTTGAGCTTTGAGCAGGCGACGGCTTTGTTGGATATGGTTTTTGAAGGCGATGTGCCCGAGGCTCAAATTGCTGCGTTTCTAACCGCGATGCGTATCAAAGGTCCCACCGCGTCGGAGGTGGCGGGACTGGCCAAATCCCTGCGGAGTCACGCTATCAGGGTCGAACCCGGTATCGAAAACCTTGTTGACGTTGTTGGTACTGGTGGGGCGGCGATAAAGACCTTCAATGTGTCAACGGCGGCCGCATTGGTTGCAGCCGGAGCGGGGGTACATATGGCCAAACATGGCAATCGTGCAATCACCAGCAAATGCGGTTCGGCTGACGTGCTCGCCGAGCTTGGAGTTAAAATAGATCCCGGCCCTGAAGTTGTGGCCGAATGTATAAAACAAGCTAACATCGGTTTTATGTTCGCGCCGATGTTCCATCCGGCGATGAAATATGTTCAACCGATACGCAAGAGCCTTGGCTTTAGAACAGTCTTCAATATTTTGGGACCTTTGACAAATCCTGCCGGCGTGCAGGCCCTGGTGTTGGGAGTTGCCGAAGAGGGGCTGATGGGTATGATGGCGGAGGCCCTGAAGGTTCTTGGTACCCGGTTCGCCCTGGTGGTTCACAGCAATGGATTGGACGAAATCAGCACCGCGGGGCTCACCAAAATACTTGAACTTAAGGATGGCCGGATTGTGGAAAAACAGATAAATCCGGAAGATTTGGGCTTCAAGTTGGCCGATATAGATGATTTGAAAGTAACGGACGCAAAGACGAGCGCGAGAATTCTAAAGGATATCATAACCGGCGTGGAAAGCGGTGCGGGAAAAGATATTATTGTTCTTAACGCTTCAGCCGCGATAATCGCCGGTGGCCTGGCCGAAGATTTCTCCTCGGCGATTAACCTGGCCGAAACGTCAATTAACGATGGTGGGGCGTTAGCTTGCCTGGAAAAGCTTATCGAGGTCTCCAATGCGTGAAGTGGGATATGTTTGTGTAAATCTGAGGCGAAGCCGAAGAATCCGGCCGGCGAAAGGAGAATCTTTGTACCTGTGCTTTGTTCAGGATAGCAGCGATTCGTAATACGGGCAGTGAATATGTTGATAGTAAAAGTTAAAATTTGTGGCATTACTAATGTTGAAGATGCTATGGCAGCGATGTATATGGGTGCGGATTTATTGGGCTTTAATTTTTATCCGAAAAGCCCGAGGTTTGTAACAATGGAAAAAGCCGCAGATATAATCAACAAGCTGCCTGGCTTTGTGGACACCGCCGGTGTTTTTGTGAATGCTTCGATTGAGCAAATCCACGAGATGACAGACTTTTGCCAGTTAGACTGGGTCCAGTTGCATGGCGACGAAGACCCGGAGTTCTGCCGGATGTTTCTTTCTCATAATGTCAAGACAATGAAGGCGATACGGGTAAAAGAAGCTGCGGACATCGAAATAGCAGATAAGTTCTTCACAGATGCGATTTTGTTGGATGCTTTTAATCCCGACAAATACGGCGGCTCAGGGCTGACCTTCGATTGGAACATAATCGGGCATATAGGCAAGCGTGTTTTCCTGGCCGGCGGCATCAATCCGGAAAATGCGGCCGCTGCGCTGGAGCTCGGAGTTTACGGAATCGATGTCTGCAGCGGCATTGAAGCGGAGCCGGGCAAAAAAGATCATAAGAAAATGAAGAAACTATTCGATAATATACGGCATTTAAGAGGGTAAGTATGAAATATAAAGGCAGGTTTGGAGATTATGGCGGCTTTTATGTGCCGGAGGTTTTGATTCCGGTTCTGGAAGAATTAGAAGAGGCTTTTTATCGCTTTTACGAAGACCGGCAGTTCGTGACGGAGCTTGCGCAGCTTTCAAAAGATTATGCCGGCAGGCCCAGCCCGCTTTATTACGCCCGGAGATTCAGCGAGTATGTAGGTTTTAAGGTGTATCTAAAACGTGAAGACCTTCTGCACGGCGGGGCGCACAAGGTAAACAACACCCTCGGACAGGGCCTCCTGGCCAGGTATATGGGTAAGTCCAAGCTCATCGCCGAAACCGGCGCGGGACAGCACGGTCTGGCTACGGCGATGATTGGAGCCTTGTTCGGAATGGAGACTAAAATCTTTATGGGCGTGACCGATATTGAGCGGCAGAGTGTCAACGTTCATAAGATGAAGCTCTGTGGCGCTGAGGTCATTTCCATCGAAGGAGGGACAGGGACACTTAAGGATGCTATCAATGATGCCCTTCGCTACTGGACGGCTCACGTCACCGATACTTTTTATCTTTTCGGCTCAGCCTGCGGGCCGCATCCCTATCCGACGGTAGTAAAGCATTTCCAAAGCTGTATCGGCAAAGAGGCCAGACAGCAGTGCCTGGACCAGCTCGGCAGGCTGCCTGACATGGTTGTGGCATGCGTTGGAGGAGGCAGTAATGCGATAGGTATTTTTTCGGGCTTTCTTGATGACAGGGACGTCAGGCTGATTGGAGTCGAGGCCGGCGGCAGGAGTCTAAGCAGCGGCCGGCACGCTGCGACCCTTGTAGCCGGGCGAGTTGGTATCCTGCACGGCGCTAAGGCTTATTTGCTCCAGGACAAAGAGGGCCAGGTCTATGATACCGAATCGGTAAGTGCGGGGCTGGATTATCCTGCTGTTGGCCCGGAGCATTGTCTGCTGAAAGATGCCGGCAGGGCGGAATACGTTGCCGCAGAAGATGAGCAGGTGCTCGATGCCTTTGGCCTGCTGACGCGGAGCGAAGGGATACTTCCGGCACTGGAAAGCGCACATGCTTTAGCCTACCTTGTCAGCCAAAAGGACAAATTAGACCCCGGGCAGATAGCTGTTGTTAATCTTTCAGGCCGGGGTGACAAGGATGTTTCAATCGTTGAAAAACGACGACCCCTTGTAGAATGATTAGTGATAAATGATTATTGATTCCTGATTAGCTGTTCAAAGAAGGATTTTATTGATGAAAACATACAAGCAGGTTTTCTCAGAATTAAAAGAGCAAAACAGAACCGCCTTGATACCTTTTTTTGTGGTCGGTGACCCGGATTTCGATACGAGTCTTGACATTGTAAAAAAAGCTGTCGATTCGGGCGCTGATATTCTGGAATTGGGGATACCGTTCTCCGATCCGATAGCGGACGGTCCGACGATTCAAAAGGCCGACATTCGCGCAATGAGCGGCGGGATGAATATGGCTAAGGCCCTGGACTTTATCCGGAATGTCAAAGATTACAGGGACATTCCAATCGGACTTTTGATGTATTACAACCTGATTTACCAGTACGGAACGGAAAAGTTTTTCAGCGATTTCCACCGGGCCGGGGTTAACAGCGTTTTGGTTGCCGACCTGAGTATTGACGATGCGGACGAGATTGTCGGCCCTGCCGTCTCGGCGGGTCTTGATACCGTCTTTATGGTGACGCCAAACACTAATCCCGAGAGAATGAAGCTGATTGCTTCGAGGACCACCGGCTTTGTCTATACCGTCTCGGTATTAGGCGTTACCGGCAGCAGAGAAGAGCTCTCTGGCACGGTTGAAGGGCTGGTCGGTAAATTGAAGGCACTCACCAGCGTGCCGGTATGTGTGGGTTTTGGAATCAGCAGTCCCGAACACGCCGCAACAGTCGCTCAGGCGGGAGCCGATGGTGTCATAATCGGCTCAAAAATAGTCGGATTTATTGAGAGTAACTTAGGCGATAAAGAGAAAATCCTGGCTGAAATTTCAGCTTTTTTAGCTGAAGTTAAAAAAGCAATTTGACCCCCCACCCATTAAGCGCAAGTCTGCGTTCAACGGTCGCGGGGCGGCTTTGGGTCGTATTTGTCCTCGAAATATCTGTTTTCCTGTTTTATTTTAATTATAGGACTTTTTACAGATTGATGCAATAAAAGGCTCTGTGTGTGCGTCCATACCTGATGTATGGAACAATCAAAGCACAGATTCCCACTGTGGGAGTTCGTAAAATACTTTACTTTTTAACTTATTTTGGAGGCTAATATTATGAAGAGGTACCTAATTTCAACTGTTGCTGTTCTGGTGGTCCTGGCAGTTGTCTTGGCCGCATTTGGCCAGCAGGAAAAACCCAAACAAGGCGACAGACAAAGCGGCAGACAAGGCAGGGGCGGCTCCATGTCAGGTGAAGAGCGTCAGAAGGCGATTCAAGCGATTGAGGAGCAACTGGCAAAGCTCAAAAAAGAAGCGGAGATGCCGCGACCTCAAGGCAATTATCAAGATCTGTCGGAGGAGGAAAGAACAAAATTAAGAGAGCGGATGACGAAGGTCTTCCAGGAGCGGCAGAAGACGATTGATGCAATCGTCGCACAAGTTGCCAAACTTCAGGGTCAAAGGCAGCCGGAAGCAGAAGGCGTAAAGTATTTTATTGTCAGCACGAGCGATCTCAAGCCGATACAGGAGTCTGCGGCCAAAGAGAAGGCCAAAGAGACATCAAAGCTGCTTGAAACGTTGGTTGCCAGAGCCAGCGGCCAGAGGAGATTCGGAGGCAGACCCCCGGGATCGACGGGCCAAAGGCCTCAGGGCGGCCAGCGCGGTGGACAAGGTGGCGCTCAACGGGGTGAACGCGGAAGCTCAGGCAGACAGGGAAATCAAGGTTGAGATTCGTAATCATTTAGTCTCTGCGACTGCTTGCGGTAGAGTGCTTTAACCGTAAGTGTAGATTATAACAGCAACATTGTTGTAATATAAAGCGACCTGCTCCGGTCACTGCCGGGGCGGGTTCGTTTTGTTTTTGGAGGTCTTAGAGTAAGGGCCCGGAACGGGGAATGTCTATCCTGAGCCCGGCCTCTGCGAGATACAAGAGGACTTCAATAAAATGGCCAAATTCGCAAAGCGGTCCCTGTTTTTCGATGGAGGACAATAGTCGTGGTGTGTCATACGAGTGTGAAATAACTGATTTTCGCCATATTTTACCTTTGCTTGTCGGTATTTGTCATGTAGAACGCTTAAAAAGCCAAAAAATTATTGAAAACTAAACAGAACTTTGGTATTATAGGCCTTGCGGCACGTAGGACTATTTCAGTTTCGAAAATATAGGAATGATAGTCAGGATATCTTTAGGAGATGGGAAAATGAAAACCAGGACTACTATTGCTTTTCTATTGCTCTTACTCGGTTTTACATGTGTGTCCACAGCCCGGCTTTACTGGGATCCGGATGTCTTTATCGATATGGAAGTCGGTGATGTCACGACAGTCAGCATTTGGTCGGACGATCCAGAGATGCACTCCTATACACTCACAATGGGCGCCGATTGGGAAACCGGAGATGCAGCAGAGATCAGTTACGTTACCCCTCTTGAACTCGCCGGAGACATGGCGGAGGCACAAGAATTACCGGGCGGATGGTGGAGTCTCACTGCGGGATGGTCCGGTGATATACCCGCCGATGTCTCGGGTCCGCATTGGGAGGTAACAATAAAAGCGCTTCGAAGTGGCGGCTATAAATTAAACAGCGATTCTGGCGAGGATGCCGGGGAAAATGACGAGCTCTGGGTTTTTGTCGAAGTACATGATGTACCGGAGGTCATTCCTCTGTACGCAAACGGTATAACCTCGACCACTGCTACACTTTGGGGTGAACTTGTAGACGATGGTGGAGATGAATGTGAGTGCAGGTTTTGGTATATAAGAGATGACGGAACAGATACTTTACATCCTACCGAGTGGATTGGTCCTTTGATGACCGGACAACGTTTCAGCAAGGTCCTGACCAATCTAATTCCGGACACTCCGTACCGTTTTGGTGTTGAAGTACAAAATCCCAGTGACGGCAGGATACCAAGAGTCGGATGGAAATATTTCAGGACGAGGCTTACAGACGAGGTTACTCATAAATTGAAAATATCCTCCTCGCTTGGTGGGTCGGTAACTGATCCGGGCGAGGGAACATTCGAATACGAACATAACGCGTCCGTGCAGGTAGAAGCAACCGCGGAGCCGAATTATTACTTCGTGGAATGGACCGGTACGGCCGTAAACGCCGGCAAGGTCGTGAACCAGTATGCGGCAAAAACAAAGCTGCTTGTTGATGCAGACTACAAGATCAAAGCTAACTTTACAGGCGAACTGCAAGCGCCGGTGGTGACGGCTCTGCCTGCGACCGATATAAGAGCGGTCGTTGCCAGTCTAAATGGTCGAATTGTTGATGATGGCGGGCAAGCCTGTCAGTACAGGTTCCGGTATAGCAGGGGTGAAGAAGTTTTTCAATATACCGATTGGACCGGTTCGAAGGTAACCGACCAGGCGTTCAGCGAGACGATAACTGGCTTGCAAAAGGATTCTCTATATTATTTCTGGGCCCAGGCAAGAAACAGCGTGTACGAAAGTCCCTGGTCCGAAGCACAGAGTTTCAATACGCTCAAGAGCGAACCTGTAATATTTGAAGATTCGTTTCCTTCCACTACGATCGATCCGCAAAAATGGCCCGTGGTTTATGATGCGACGATTGATGATGTAGGCACAAACGAGCCGTCACCTGAATATTCTTTGCGGCTGAACGGGCATCCTTTAGGTGCGGACCTGATAGAGTCGCGGGTGATAGACCTCTCATCTTATTCGGGTGTGTCACTCACTTACTATTACCAGAGGACCGGTCTCAATGGGAACTCGCCGGAAGCAGGTGAAGATCTGATAATCGACTACAATGACGGTTCGAATTGGGTCGAGCTCGACCGCCAATTGGGCAAAGGCCCGGATATGACCGAGTATAACGAAAGAACCATCCCCCTGCCCGCTGCAGCACTACACTCGGAATTCAAACTCCGTCTGCAAAAAAGTATGGGATCTGTGGGTCCGTACGACGACTGGTTTGTCGATGATATAAGGATCTTCGTTGATGCCAGCCAGGAGCCCGGAGCAGCATCCGGTCTGAATGATCGAGGTTGCCGACAGTAACGTCGTCTATTATTATCACTTCGACGCCCTCGGCTCAGTCGTGGCCCTTAGCGATTCATCCGGCGATACAATCCAGACCTACGAATACTCCGTCTACGGCCAAGTCGCCGTCGAGGATGCCAACCACCCCAATCCCTACATGTTCGCCGGCCTCGTGGGCTTCAACTCCGGTGGCAGCATCGCTACGAGCTACAGCACCGGAGTGGTCAGGGGCGATTACGACATCGGCGGTCTCGTGGGCGAGAACAGGTATGGTGGCATCGCTACAAGCTACAGCAGCGGTTCCGTTACAGGTAGACGGTATGTCGGTGGTCTGGTAGGGTACAATGATGGCGGCGATATCAGCCAGTGCATAAGCACGGGTACAGTGAACGGCAGTGAATCGCACATCGGTGGACTCATCGGACACACTCTGGTCGGCACGATAAGTCGGTGCTACTCAGCGGGGAGTGTTAATGGGGGAAGTATAGGTGTCGGGGGTCTTGTTGGGACGATCGACAGCTATGAGAGCTTCAGGGGCGGACTCACGATGCCTGATATATCTGACTGTTTCTGGGATGTTGAAACTTCAGGCCAGACTACGAGTGCTGGTGGCACGGGCAAGACCACGGCCGAGATGCAGACAGCCGCTACCTTTCTCGATGCTGGCTGGGACTTCGTGGGTGAGACGGCCAACGGCACTGAAGACATCTGGTGGATTTTAGAAGGGAAGGACTATCCTCGACTTTGGTGGGAACTGATTCCTGAGAATTGATTTGTGCCGATTCTTTCGGCGTCGCAGGTGTAGTTCGTCGGACGCTTACCACATAATTAACCGGGATTTTGCTGGATTTTTTGGCTGTTTTGTGATATAATATGGTTAGTATATAGTATGTAGTATGTGGTATGTCTGATAGCGGAAATCAAAAATAAATCCTAAATCCTCCACAGAACCCCTAACGGGGCAAACAATATCAAATGATCAAAATCCTGAATTTTCAAAGCAAAACCACAACGAAAACGCGCGAAAATCCGTCAAATAGTGCAGAAAGCACAACAAAATGAGGCAAATTAGAGAGTAAAATTGAGACTAATTTGAAAAAACAAAGCCAATTTCAGGAACAGCAAAATGGACGTAAATGAATATAATAAAAGAACTTATGGAGATATTTTCAGATGGAGGCAGCGAAAAAACAAAGCCAATTTTCGAGAGGGTCAGAGTGGCAGAGGCACAAAGTTGATAAGATTAGTCATAACCGGCGTTCTCAGTGCCTTTGTGGCTTTGAACCAAAGGTTGAAAAAACAAAGCCAATTTTGAAATCCCGGGAATGTAAAAGGCCTCTCAGGAATATTTTCGTGTTCTGGTTGCCGGAAAGATTGAATTTTTAGATGGATTTGATATTCTATTAGAAAAGAGGCTCAGTTCCGGCGAGCCAGGTTAGCTGGGCAGGGATATAATTGTTTATGGTAAATCTCAGTGAAACTTTTTTTGGAGGTTAAAATTATGAAGAAGCAGGTAATTTCAATCGTTGTTGTTCTGGCCGTTCTTATGGTGGCGTACACCGTGTTCGGTCAGGACGAGGGAAGGGCCAGGCAGAAAGAGCAATCGCAGCAGAATATAAGGGAAAGATTTCAGGATATGTCTGAGGCCGAGAGAGAGAAGTTCAGAGCCGAGATGCGTGAAAGGAGACAGAGATATGAAAGTATGTCTGAGGAGGAAAAGGAAAAAGCCAGGGCTCAAATGCAACAAAGATTTGGTACCCCGAGAGGTCCCGGCTTTGGGCGTGAAGAACAACTCGAGACGATTAAAGCAATTGAAGAGCAACTCGCTAAACTAAAAGCATCGATAGAAGGTATGGACACTGGTGACCGCAGTCGGTATCGAGAGCTCTCCGAAGAACAAAGAACCAAATTGAGAGAAAAAATGATGGCCTCGATGAGAGAGCGCCAGACGGCGATTAAAGCGATCGAACAGCAGGTTGCGAAACTCAGAAGTCCAGGCAGACCCGCACCGGAATCCCAGGCGCGGATTGGTGATCTTAAAGCGATTCACGAGCTGGCAGTAAAGGAGAAGGCAACAGAAACAGCCAAACGTATCGAAAGGCTGATTGCCATGTACCAGAATGAATCTGAAGGCAGGGTCCGGACCCCGGAGTTAAGACCTCGTGGTGATGTGCCGAGGCCGCGAGGGGAAAGACCGGTGAGGCGAGAAAGAGATGAACAGAAAGATTCTGGCAGCAGAGCGAAGCCTTTACGCTAAACAGCTTCGACGGCAAAACTATTAATCTTCCTGACTACAGGGGCAGAACTGTAGTGTTGGAGTGGCTCAATTTCGAGTGCCCGTTTGTCAAACACCATTACGACAATGCTAATACAATGGTTGAGCTTGCCAAGAAGTACAAGAGCAAGAATGTAGTCTGGCTTGCGATAAACAGCACGAGCAATACAAACCCGGCAGCGAACAATGAATTTGCCCGGAAGCACAAACTCCCGTATCCAATACTCGATGACAGGTCAGGTAAGGTCGCCAGACTCTGGCCAGAGAAACAACCTTGAAAAGCTCGGTTTGATGCGTGAGATGGCTGTGTATGTGATTTTGAAGTGTCAGGCGATCTGAAAAAAACTTAAGTGCGTGCGGGCTCTCCGTGCCAATGTTTTTTTTACTGAACACATTGGCAAGGTCGAACCTTTTCTTATAAACTAAGATTTTCCAGATGTCCATTTATCAGAAAAAAAGAAAGGATGTGAACGATGGGAAAATTATCGATTTCTTCAATCATAATGGCATTTGCGGTTTGCGGTTTCTCTGGTAGTGGTCAATTGTCACCTGCTACTGCCGGTGAGAGATTGACATACGTTGACCTTATCAATCGGCTCACTGATTTGGAGCATTTGGCAACGTTGCCTGCTCCGGGGGAAAAATGCGCCCAGTGGTCAAGCTACGACAGGCGAAGCGAGTATGACCGGGCATCAGGGAAATATATTAACTGGTCGGCTAATGGTGACGGTACCGGTATCATCCGAAAGGAAAACGGCAGGCTTGTTTTCGCTGAGATGGAAGGTCCCGGGGTCATCTGGCGTATCTGGTCGGCACAGGCCAAAGAAGGACACGTCAAGATTTACCTTGACGGTGCCGATGAGCCCGCCGTCGATTTGCCGTTTGAAGGTTATTTCAATTGTAAAAATGAGCCTTTCACTCGCCCTGCGCTGGTGCATACGACGGCGCGGGGGCTGAATTGCTATGTGCCCATCCCGTTCCAGAAGTCCTGCAGGATTGTCGGTGAAGGGGACTGGGGACGATATTATCATTTTACTTACACAACTTATCCTGAAGGTACTATCCTGCCGACTTTCAAACGAAACCTCTCGGATGATGAGTCACGGGCTCTCGATAAGGCCAATGAGATTCTTACTCGATCCGGTATCAACCCGGCCGGCCGACGGCAGGATGAAGTCACTATCGAGGCGGAGCCTCTTACGGTTGCTCCCGGTGCAACTGCCACGGTTACCAGACTAAAGGGCAAGCGTGCAATTACGACTCTTATGGCCCATATTGATTTGCCGGAATCTCCCAAAGACCGGGACATTCTTCGTGAGCTTGTTTTGCGTATTTACTGGGACGGTGAATCAAAACCGAGTGTCTGCGCACCGCTGGGGGATTTCTTCGGGACCGCTCCAGGCGTGAACAGGTATAAATCCCTGCCGTTGGGTATGACGGAAAGAGGGTTTTACAGCTACTGGTATATGCCGTTCGGCAAAAGCGCGCTGATAGAGCTGGCCAATGATGGTGACAAGCAGCGCCAGGTCAGTTTTACAATCAGTCATGCCCCTCTTACAAAGCCGATTGAGCAGTTCGGAAGGTTTCATGCTAATTGGCATCGTGACGCCTTTCTGCCCCAAGAGCCTGAGCGCCGCTCGATTGACTGGACGATGCTGAAGACCGAAGGCCGGGGCCGGTTCTGCGGTGTGATGCTGCACATCTGGAATCCTCGCGGCGGATGGTGGGGCGAGGGAGATGAGAAGTTTTTCGTTGACGGTGAAAAATTCCCTTCGACGATTGGCACCGGTTCGGAAGACTACTTCGGCTATGCCTGGTGTAATCCGACGCTGTTTGAGAACTGCTACCATAATCAGACGATAAGTATGAACAACCGGGGGCATATCTCCGTGAATCGCTGGCACATCACCGACAATGTGCCGTTCCAGGAATCTTTCGAGGCCGCAATTGAGAAATACTATCCCAACAGCAAGCCCACACTTTATGCCTCCACAGCTTATTGGTATCAGACGGCCGGTCAAAGTGACCCTTATGAACCGGTGCCTGTGGATGAACGCAAAGGATACTGGAGTCCAATCGAGATTTTCAAAATTAAGGGTGCTTTGGAAGGGGAAAGTCTCAAGGTTCTCACAAAGACCGCAGGAAAAACAAGGCGACAGGAACTGAGTGGATTTGTCACAAAATGGAGTGATGATGCCCACTTATGGTTTACCGGCGCCGAACCGGGTGACATACTCGATCTGGCTGTGCCCGTAGAGAAAAACGCGGTTTATAAACTAAAGATGCAGCTTACAAAGGCGGCTGACTATGGCATAGTGCAGCTTTACCTCGATGACAAGAAGCTCGGCGAGCCGATCGACCTTTATAACAATGGTGTCATGGCGACCGGAGTTATGGATATGGGTATTCATAAACTCGGCGCCGGGCAGCATATATTGCGGGTCAAAATTGTCGGTGCGAATGAGAAGGCCCTTAAAAGGTATATGTTTGGACTTGATTACATCAAGCTTGAAGAGGTTCGGGCGCGTTAAGTTCGATTATTTCATTAGTGGTGAATGGGAGAGCGAAAGATGGCAAAATTTTGGACAATTGTAATTGGAATTATAGTTTGTAATTCTATACTGACGGTTCCATGCACGATTGAAGGGGCCGAGAAGCAATCAGGGCATTTAGTCCCCGCGGAGAAGGGGCTCTCGCCGGATGCGGTACAGCGGCTCTTCGAACGGGGGCAGCGGCAAGTCTATAGCGGCAGGGAACTTGAGACGATTGGGATGCCGGTCGGGGGGATCGGGGCAGGGCAGCTTTATCTAAGGGGTGATGGGACACTCGGTGTCTGGCAAATCTTTAACCGTCACGTCTTTAGCGGTTACGGGCGGGACAATTACCGAACGTATCGGCCCGATTCACCAGTATCTTCCGGATTCGCCCTTACGCGCCAAACCGAAACCGGGACAACTATCGAGCCTCTCGTCAATGTGTTCTCGAATATCCAGTTCACAGGCGAATATCCCATAGGCTCGGTGAGATATAGTGCCCCGAACCTTCCGGTGCGCGTCGAGATGGAAGCTTTCTCACCCTTCATCCCGCTCAATGCAAAGGACTCCGCTCTTCCGGCTACGATCTTCCACATTACCCTGGAGAACACATCAGACGAGACCATCAAGGCCGGCGTCATGGGCTGGCTCGAGAACGCCGTCTGCATCGATTCGGCCAAGTCTATTCTCGCCAACCGTCGCACTCGCATCGTTGATGAGAAGGGCCGAACACTGATCGTTCATACCGCCGAGAAAGCTCCGCCGTCAAAGAGGGCTAAGTCGCCTCGCGAGAAAATAGTCCTGGCGGATTTCGAGAGTTCCGACTACGGCGACTGGGTCGTCACGGGTGAGGCGTTCGGCAAGTCGCCGGCACGTGGCACGATTGGCGGCCAGCAGAAGGTCAGCGGCTTTCTGGGTAATGGTCTCGTTAATACGTTCCTTGGAGGCGACGCCCCCAGCGGAACGCTTACGTCACCCGAGTTCACGATATCCCGAAAATTCGTCAACTTCCTCATCGGCGGCGGCAATCAGGTTGACAGGACCTGCATAAACCTGCTCGTGGACGGCAAAGTTGTGCGTACAGCCATCGGCAAGAGCAACGAAAAACTGGAGGGACACTTTTGGCGTGTCGAAGAGTTCGAGGGCAAGCTGGCGAAGATTCAGATTGTAGATAATGCCCGCGGTGGATGGGGACACATTAACATCGACCAGATCGAGTTGTCCGATGAGCCTCAGTCCGGCCCGGTGGGGCCTTTGGAAGAATTGCCCGATTACGGATCGATGGTTTTGGCCTTTGCCGGCGAAGCCAGGGCTCTGGGGAAGTTCTCCCTCGATCCGGACAGCGTGTTTTCAGTTAACGAGAGCAGATCCGCAATGTTTTTAACCGAGCGCGTTACGTTGGCGCCCGGATCAAACAGGACCTTCACCTTCGTCTTATCATGGTTCTTTTCGAATCACCAGAACGGACGCGAGTATGCCAACCGCTTTGACAGCGCCGCTGATGTCGCTCACTACGTTCTCGATAACCACGAACGTCTCGTCGGCCAGACCCGGAAGTGGCACAAGACATTTTATGAGGACAGCACGCTGCCCCGATGGCTGCTCTTCCGCTTGCACTCGACCGTCTGCAATCTGGCGACGGGTACATGCCAGTGGTGGGGCAACGGGCGGTTCTGGGCATGGGAAGGCGTCGGTTGCTGCACAGGAACGTGCACCCACGTGTGGAACTACGCCCACGCTCCGGCGCGTCTTTTCCCACAGCTTGAGCGAAGTGCCCGAGAGATGCAAGACTTTGATGATGGTTTCGACACCGAGAGCGGCCTGGTTGGTTTTCGCAGCAACCGTGCTTATGCGGCCGACGGTCAGTGCGGGACCGTACTCAAGGCATATCGCGAGCACCTGATGTCCGCCGATATGGTCTTTCTTAAGCGCAATTGGTCTGAAATCAAAAAGGCGCTGGAGTTCTCTATTGCCCAGGATGGTAACGATGACGGTCTTATCGAGGCCAGCCAGCACAACACCTACGACATCAACTTCGAAGGGCCGAACACATTTATCGGTTCGTTGTATCTCGCTGCGCTCCGTGCCGGAGAGGAAATGGCAAGAGAAATGAGTGATGAACAATTCGCCGAACGCTGTCGAAAGATATTCGAAAGCGGCAGCCGACTCACTACCGAGCGGCTCTGGAACGGCGAATATTTCATTCAGCTTGTTGACCTTCAGAAGCATCCGAAACATCAATATGCAGAAGGGTGCCTGTCCGACCAGCTTTTTGGCCAGGGCTGGGCACATCAGCTTGGCCTGGATTACATCTATCCTCCGCAGTATGTTAAAAAATCGCTTCAATCGGTCTGGAAATATAACTGGGCGCCCGATATCGGTCCGTATAACGCCGCCCACAAGCCCGAACGCTGGTTTGCCTCACCTGGCGAGCCGGGCCTGTTCACCTGCACCTGGCCCGCAGGTGACTATATGGCCGAAGGTGTTCGATACAAGAGCGAGGTTTGGACGGGCATCGAGTACCAGGTAGCCGGTCACATGGTTTGGGAAGGTATGGTTGAGCAGGCCCTTGCGATCTGTTACGGTATCCACGAGCGATATAATCCCGCCAGGCGCAATCCCTTCAACGAGGTTGAGTGCGGCGATCACTATGCACGGGCAATGGCAAGCTGGGGTGTCTACACGGCTCTGGCCGGATATGAGTACCATGGTCCAAAGGGCCATCTCGGTTTTGCGCCGAAGATAACACCTGAGAACTTCCGTGCCGCTTTTACCACCGCCGAAGGCTGGGGTACGTTCGCTCAGCAGCGAGATGACCGAATCCAGCGCGACCAAATTGAATTGTGCTGGGGCCGGCTGAGTTTGAAATCTCTTGCCTTTGTGGTTCCTGAGGATTTTCACTCGGTTAAGGTTTCTATAACAGCGGCGGGGCAACCTGTTGAAAGCGATTTTACGCTCAAAGGCGGCCGTCTTGAAATTATCTTTAAGAAAAAGCTGGTTGTTTCGGAAAACCAGATGTTGCGGGTAACTATTCAGCGGCAGTGAGAGTAAAAATCGTCGCTATATAAGTATCTATTTTCAGCTTGGTAATTAGTCGATTTCGGGGCGTGTGGGAAATATGCAAAAAACTTCTTGTATTCTTTAAAAATAGCTGCAGAATATTATTCTGTTCTGTTTGCCTATACATCCGGGTAAGAAAGTCAGCAGAGACGAGGGTGGATGGGGCAGTAATTAAAGAGGATATTGCATTAAATTAAGGAGTAGATTATGAAAAAAATGTCAATAGCTATCATTAACGCTACTGAACCGGAAAGGAGCTTAAGATGAGTTCGAATACCCTCCCCAAACTTCACAACGCCATGTGGCCCGGGCTGGTCGGCAAAGGAAATGAACCGGGCCAGGAACCCCCGATCAGTCTCGAACGGATGCTCGAATTGACCGCCGGCGCAGAGGTGGACGGCCAGAAGTTCGACGGGATTGACTATTTCCTTTTCCTGCCTCACACCGACCCCAACGCCAGTGACGACGAGCTTGAGAAGATAGCCGACCTTATTCAGGGGTACGGTTTTAACGTTGGCTCGCTTGTCGCGCCGGTCTGGGGTGGCACGGTTGGCGATTCGGCGATGGGGGATGCAGCGGCTCGCGAGAAATTTCTCAGCGCCGTGCGCGTGGCATGCCGCATCGCTGGCGTGTTCAACGAGCATGGCGTACGCAAGTACGGCGTGATCCGGATCGACTCGGCGGAGTTCGGCGTAGAAAAATGGCGAGAAGACCCAAAGACGAACACCGCGAAGATCGCCGAGACGTTCCGCGAAGCGGCCAAAATCGCCGCCGACCATGGCGAACGCCTCGCTGCCGAAGGCGAGATCTGCTGGGCCGGCCTGCATAGTTGGAAAGACACGCTCGATCTGCTGGAAGCCGTCGGAATGCCGGAGGCTCTTGGCTTCCAGGCCGACATGGCCCACACGTACCTGTTTTTAATGGGCTACAATGCGCCGGAACATGCGCTGCTGCAGCCCGGCTATTCGGAGGACGAGTTTTACGCCGCCTATGAAACGATGGTCGACAAACTGCGGCCCTGGACGATTGACTTCCACGTGGCGCAGAACGACGGCGAGGTGCACGGCGCCGGTTCGCACGACAAGACGGGCAAGCACTGCCCGGCCGGCGACCCCAACGGCAAGCTCGACATCGTCCGCTGCGCAGGCTACTGGCTTCAGGACGCCGCGGAGCGAGATATCCAGCACATCTGCTGGGACGGGTGTATGTTCCCCAACGCGATGCTCGAAACGCAGGATACGTGGAACGATATCCTCGATGTTATGCTCAAAGTGCGGGCGGCGCACGGATGGACGTCTTAGTTGTGAATTCGGAATTGGTGCTTCACATATGTTTCTTATAGCTTAAGAACTTGAATAAGGAATTACGAAAATGACTAAAAAACTTAATGTTGGTCTCATCGGCTACGGCTTCATGGGGCGCACGCACTCCAACGCTTACTGCAAGGTCAATCATTTCTTTGATCTGGCCTATGAACCTGTTCTGAAAGTAATTTGCGGGCTGGAGGAAAAGGAGGCCAAGGCCTTTGCAGAGAAGTGGGGCTATCAGTCGCACACCACCGACTGGCACAAGGTAATCGAAGACGATAAGATCGACATCGTTGACATTTGTGTGCCGAACAACGTGCACGCTGAAATCGCCATTGCCGCAGCAAAAGCCGGCAAGAACATAATCTGCGAAAAGCCGCTTGCGCTCAACTCGGCCCAGGCCAAGACGATGGTCGACGCCGTGGAAAAGGCCGGCGTGGCTAACTTTGTTTCATTTAACTACAGGCGTGTGCCCGCTGTCACGCTGGCCAAGATGCTGATAGACGAGGGGCGACTGGGAAGGATATTCCACTATCGCGCCAACTTCCTGCAGGACTGGACGATTTCGGCGAACGTCCCTCAGGGAGGTATGGCCACCTGGCGGCTGGATGTCAAGGCGGCCGGTTCGGGTGTTACCGGCGACCTGCTGGCACACTGTATCGACACGGCCATGTGGCAAAACGGTCCAATAACCTCTGTCTGTGCCATGACGGAGACCTTCATCAAGGAACGAATGAACGTCGAGACGGGCAAGGTCGAGCCGGTGGGCATTGATGACGCCTGCACCTTCCTCTGCCGGTTCGATAACGGCTCTCTGGGCAACTTCGAGTCAACGCGCTACGCCCGCGGCCACAAGGCTCTTTACACATTCGAGATCAACGGCGAGAAGGCGTCAATCGCCTGGGACCTCCATGACCTGCACCGTCTTAGTTACTTTGACTACAGCGACGAATCGATAGTTCGCGGCTGGCGGTCGATCCATGTCACCGACAGCGACATGCCCTACATGGACAAATGGTGGGTACCGGGCCTCCAGATCGGATACGAACACACGTTTGTACACCAGATCGCCGACTTCCTCGAGGGTTTTGCCGAGGGCAAGCCCGCGTCCCCAACTTTCCGCGATGCTTTGGCTACGCAAAATGTTTGTGACGCTGTGCTGAAATCCGCTGCGAACAAGACTTGGGAAACGATAAAGAAACCATAAGCAAAGGAGGTTATATGTCAGGAAATTCTATTGCTAACAAGGCCCTTGAACAGGGCGAAGGAATATTGCGACTGGCTCCCAACTGGGTACCGCGTTCGTTTTGTGTGCCGGGTAGGCGGATAAAACTGCATCCGGATGATTATTATGCGATGGGTGGAGAGCGTGGCGGAATCGACGAGAGGTGGTTTGCCTCGACGACTCCCGCGGATAACGGGCCGTTGACGTCCAAGGACGAGGGCTTGAGCTTTATCATCTTCGAAGACGGCGGTAAGGTCGAGAAGGTGCGTTTGCTGGATGCCGTTGCCGAGCTTAAGGGCGAGATTATCGGTGAAAGGTTGTGGAAGGAGCATAAACGCTGGCCTATGTACTCGAAATTCTTCGATAACAAAGCCGCTTTGCCCCACCACATTCATCACCGCGATGAGCATGCGGGCCTGACGGGCCAGTTGGGCAAGCCCGAAGCCTACTATTTCCCGCCCCAGGCGAACAACTACGGCGGTGATTTTCCTTACACCTTCTTCGGGCTCAATCCCGGCGTGACCAGGGAACAAGTCCGCAAGGCCCTGCTGGACGCCGCAGAGGGCAGAGACAACTCGATCACGTCTCTGGCCGCAGCCTATCGGCTCGACGTCGGGACCGGCTGGGATGTCCCGCCGGGAGTCCTTCACGCCCCCGGCAGCCTTTGCACGTACGAGCCGCAGAAGGCCTCGGATGTTTTTGCCATGTATGAGAACATCACTCACGACCAGGTGGTGCCTAAAGAGTTGTTGTGGAAGGATACGCCGAAGGATAAGGAAGGCGACGTCGATTGGCTGCTCAGTGTTATCGACTGGGACCTGAACGTCGATCCCGACTTTGCGAAGAATCGCTTCATGCATCCTAAACCGGCTCGGTCGGAAAGTCAAATGGAGGCCGAAGGTTATATTGAGAACTGGATATGCTATAAGTCAATGGCCTTCAGTGCCAAAGAGCTTACGGTCCTGCCGGGTAAGACAGTGACTATTAAAGATAGTGCCGCTTACGGATTTATCACAATGCAGGGTCACGGCAAGCTGGGCGTCTGGGACATCGAGACCCCTGCGCTTATAAGGTATGGCCAGTTGACGTACGATGAGTACTTCGTGACTGAAAAGGTCGCCAAAGAGGGAGTCACTATTTCCAATCCCTCGAAGGTAGATCCAATCGTTTTGCTCAAGCACTTTGGCCCTGACAACCCTGATCTAACCATCGAATAAGTGGATCAAGGCGAACGAACTAAACATCGCACAGAAGAACGGCCTGTCTAAGGCTTTTGTAGGGGTCGCCTGTCGGGATGAACTCCTGGCCGACGTATCCGGTGTAGCCGGTCTTGACGATTTCTTTCATGATTGGCCTGTAGTTGATTTCCTGTGTGTCGTCGATCTCATTGCGCCCCGGGTTTCCGGCGGTGTGATAGTGGCCGATATAGTCTTTGTACTGTTGGATACGTGCGATGACGTCTCCGTCCATAATCTGTATGTGGTAGATGTCGAACAGCAGCTTCATTCTTGGTGAGCCAACCTGCTTGATAATTTCGATACAGTAGTCGGTGTGGTCGCCCTGGTAGCCGGGGTGGCCTTTCATTTCGACGGCGACACGGCTGTTGAGTATTTCGAGGCAGATATTGACTTTCTTTTTCTCGGCGTATCCGACTATTTTTTTAAGGCCTGTAACGCAGTTTTTGGCGCCTACGTCGTCGGGGATGTTTTCTCGGAAGCCGGTAAAAGCTATAACGCTTGGGAAATTGTATTCGGCGCATGCGTCAATAGTCTGGCGTGTTTCGGCGATAATCATATCGTGGTATTCGGGATTGTTCAAGCCCTTTACAAAGGGCGGATCGGGCGTGCCGTTGGGCGCCAGCGCGCAGGTCAGGCCGTGCTTTTTGAGCGTAGCAAAGTCCTTCGGGCCGACAAGCTCGACGCTCTTGCCGCCGAGCTGTTTGGTGATTTGACACGTTTTGTCAAGATCCCAGTATTCCGCGAAGCACCAGTAAGCGACGGAATGGTTTATACGGCCTTTCGTGGCCGCCGGTTTCGGATGCTTTTCGAACGATGTGCAGGAACCAAGGCTTAAGACCGCCGTACCGGCAACCATTCGCAGCATGTTGCGCCGGCTGATGTGGTCTTGTGTATGGATATTTGGTTGATTCTTTTTACTCATCTTGAAAACCTTTCTTTTTGTCTGATAACCCTTCGGCAAGAGTTTTGAATAACTTTTTCTTTTCAATATGTTTTTGACTGCGTCAGCTACAGAGAAAACTATAGTTTCTTTGCACGTGAGGTCAAGTGAAAAAGCAGATGCTTTAAAAAAGCCTGAAAGGGATTGTTGATTTATTGATGTTAGAATAATATTTGACAAGCAGCAACGAACGTGTTAAACTTTAAAGACTATAAACGTGTGTTTTGCAGGATTTTATCAAAATTAAAAGTTTTGCAATGAACAGCAACCTGAATCGACGCAAGTTACTAAAAGCCATTGGCTACAGCGGGGCAGCGGTGATGGCAATGCCGGCACTTTCGACGTGGTCGCAGGGGGCCGCGTTAGGCAAAAACAAAAAGTGGCGGATGCGGCTGTCCACATCCTCGATTCATTTCATGCAACTGCCTATTGAGCAGGCCTGCGAGCAAATTGCGAAGCTTGGTTTCGAGGCGATTGATATCTGGTCGGCACACAGTGGTTGTCCTCACCTTGACGATGTGGCCGGGCGTTTGGGACCGGAAGGTCTAAAAGAGTTACTGACAAAACACAAACTCAAGCTTTTTGCGTTTTCGGTTTATAGGGGCGGCTATGAGCGTTACGCAGAGCTGCTCGGCAAGGCTGGTGGCGGTGTGGCCGTTCGCAACAGTGCTTCTGCGTGCAAGCCTGAGGAATTGACAGGCCGGATGCGCAAGTTTATCGATGACCTTAAACCTCAGCTTGAACTGGCCGAGAAGCACAACTCGTATCTTGCTATCGAAAACCATGGCAATGCTTTGCTTTGCTCTCTGGATTCGTTCAAGGCATTCGTTGATATTAATACCTCGCCAAGGCTGGGCATTGCGCTGGCGCCGTATCACATCCAGCCGCTTAAGGCTTCTGTGCCTGAGGCGATAAGCATTTGTGGTAAGCAGCTTTTATTTTTCTATGCCTGGCAGAATTATCCGGAAGCAGGGCAGCTTCCGGGCATCGGTCTGACTGATATGACGCCCTGGATACGAGCTTTGGCGAAAATTCGATATCGCGGGTATGTCAATCCTTTTATGCACAAACAGCCGGAACCGGATTTGATGGCAGCTCATTTGGCCAAATCGCGTGATTATCTGAACGATTGCTATACAAAAGTAATTAGACGAATGTGAAATATGATGTAGAAAAAACTGCAGTTAAGAGATAAAGGAGAAAACTATGGTTCAAAAACGACAACAAGCCGGCAAGGTCGATGATTTGAGTCGGCGGAAGTTTATGCGCGATGGTGCTGTGACTGCTGCTGGTATCGCTGTAGGCTTTGGCGCCACTGGTTGCAAAACGACTGAGGTCAGCAAGTCTGTTGAAAAGGCCCGCAGCTACAATCCGGAGATGGAATATCGGCGACTTGGGAAAACCGACCTGACGATTTCAACCGTATGCATGGGCGGACACTGGAAGCGTGTCGACAAAATGGTGCCGGGTGTTTTCCAGGGTAAAAGCTGGCTGACCGCAGACCTTGACAGCGACGGCTTCAGACAGAACCGTCGTGATGTTGTTAGCCGGTGTATCGAACGCGGCATAAACTATATTGACGCTTGTACAATGCAGGAGGTTATGGCATATTCCGAGGCCCTCAGAGGGAGGCGGGATGCGATGCACCTCGGTTTCTCATGGTACCAGGAGGAAATGCGAAATGCCGAGTTCCGCAATACCGATGCCTTGCTGGGAACCCTTGACAAAGGTATGCGCCAGGCAAAGCTCGATTATATTGACGTCTGGCGGATTACCATGCACGAGCAAAGTGGCCGACATACCGAAGCCGAGGTTGACCAGATGATGGGTGCACTCGAAAAGGCAAGAAAGCAGGGCAAGGCCCGCTTCACTGGTCTGTCTTCACACGACCGCCCGCACATTAAGTGGATGATCGAGACATATCCCGATGTGCTTCAGGTAGTTGTCACACCCTATACTGCCAAGAGCAAGGTACTGCCGAAGGACAGCGTCTTCGATGCTATAATCAAGCACGATGTAGGCTTTTTCGGCATCAAGCCGTTTGCCGGCACCTCACTGTTTACGGGTGACAGTTCGCCTGACAGTCCAACAGCGGAGCAGGACGACAAATTGGCCCGTATGGCCATCCGCTACATCCTGTGCAATCCGGCCATAACCGCACCCATCCCGGGCATGATCAATCCCCACCAGGTGGACAACGTCGCAAATGCCGTCAAGGAGCGTCGCGAGCTTGATGCGGCCGAAGCAAAGGAGCTTGAAGAGGCTATGGATGAGGCCTGGGCCAGACTGCCGGCAGACTACCAGTGGCTTAAAGACTGGGAATACGTTTAATAGAAGGTTATTCAGAATCAGTACAGAAAGCTACAACTGTAAGTCAAATGTCGGTCTTGCAGGGCTGGCAGAACAATCGAAGACAGAAGCAAGGATGTAAAAGATGAAGGTCACGCAACAGCGGGTCGTGACAGTGGTCGTATTTATAATGAGCAGTTTGCTGCTGGTTTTTGCGGTAAACTGCTCATCTGAAAAACGGGCCATAAACGACTCTACACAGAAACAGGCCAAAGAAGAAGGTTTTGTCGCTAATTTGTTTTGCAGCGCTTGTCACTACGATTTCGACGAGGAAGAGCTTGCGTTGAGCCACATGAAGGCAGGTATCGGCTGTGAAAGGTGCCATGGAGAGTCCGAACGCCACCGGAGCGACGAGGACAATGTCACGCCGCCTGAAATTATGTACACAAAGGCGAAAATCAATCCGACCTGTATGATGTGTCATCCCAGGCATGAAATCAAACACGTGAAGCGCCATGAGCCTTTGCTTGCAGGCGCAGAAACTATCTTTGACCCGGCGTCAACAACCTCCGGCCGTAAGATATACTGCACAACCTGCCACGCAAAGCAACACCGCATTAAAGTCCGTACCATACGCTGGG
>Ga0307378_10001553_pt1 | contig 36978 bp, 37 predicted proteins | sample UN1MG_FD_202238 | JGI IMG/M metagenome (GOLD analysis project Ga0307378, IMG submission 202238) | Soil microbial communities from Risofladan, Vaasa, Finland - UN-1 | ecosystem: Environmental > Terrestrial > Soil > Coastal area > Acid sulfate soil | place: Finland: Risofladan, Vaasa | collected...
CGTGGAAAGGCTGGGACAGGAAGCGCTCGATCTTACGGGCGCGGGCCACGGCGACCTTGTCCTCTTCCGACAGCTCGTCCATGCCGAGAATGGCGATGATGTCCTGCAGCGCCTTGTAGCGCTGGAGGATCTCCTGCACCTGGCGGGCCACCGCATAATGTTCCTCACCGACGACGCGCGGGTCGAGCATGCGCGAGGTGGAATCGAGCGGGTCCACGGCGGGATAAATGCCCTTCTCGGCGATCGACCGCGACAAGGTGGTGGTCGCGTCAAGATGGGCGAAGGAGGTTGCCGGCGCCGGGTCGGTCAGATCGTCGGCCGGCACGTAAATCGCCTGCACCGAGGTGATCGAGCCCTTGTTGGTGGTGGTGATCCGCTCCTGCAGCGCACCCATGTCGGTGGCGAGCGTCGGCTGATAGCCCACGGCGGAAGGGATGCGGCCAAGCAGGGCCGACAATTCCGAACCGGCCTGGGTGAAACGGAAGATGTTGTCCACGAAGAACAGCACGTCCTGACCTTCGTCGCGGAAATACTCAGCGACCGTGAGGCCCGACAGGCCGACGCGGGCGCGGGCGCCGGGCGGCTCGTTCATCTGGCCGTACACCAGGGCGCATTTGGAGCCCTCAACGGAGCCCTTCGAAGGGTCCTTGTTCACGCCGGACTCGATCATCTCGTGATAGAGGTCGTTGCCCTCGCGGGTGCGCTCGCCCACGCCGGCGAATACCGAATACCCGCCATGCGCCTTGGCGACGTTGTTGATCAGCTCCATGATGAGCACGGTCTTGCCGACGCCGGCGCCGCCGAACAGGCCGATCTTGCCGCCCTTGGCGTAAGGCGCGAGCAGGTCCACCACCTTGATGCCGGTGACCAGAATCTCAGACTCGGTCGATTGATCGACATAGGACGGGGCCGGCGCATGGATGGGCCGCCGCTCTTCGGTGCCGATGGGGCCCGCCTGATCGACAGGCTCGCCGACCACGTTCATGATGCGGCCCAGGGTCTTCACGCCGACCGGCACGGCGATCGGCTCGCCGGTGTCGGTCACGTCCTGACCGCGGACAAGACCCTCGGTAGAGTCCATGGCAATGGTGCGGACGGTGTTCTCGCCGAGATGCTGAGCGACCTCGAGCACAAGGCGCGTGCCCTGATTTTCGGTCTCCAGAGCATTCATAATCTTCGGCAGGTTGTCGTCGAACTGCACGTCCACCACGGCGCCCATGACCTGGCGTACATGGCCTTTGGCGCCTTTGCCGGCGGCGATCCGCTTTTCTTGTGTCTTGGTCTCAGCAACCACTGGTTTCTTTGCCATCGGTACGTTCCTTTGAGGTGACTAGAGCGCCTCAGCGCCGGAGATGATCTCGATCAACTCCTTGGTGATTTGGGCCTGGCGGGTGCGGTTGTAGAGCATGGTCAGCCGGTCGATCATATCGCCGGCGTTGCGGGTGGCGTTGTCCATGGCGCTCATCCGCGCGCCCTGCTCGGAGGCCGCGTTCTCAAGCAGCGCCTTGAAGATCTGCACGGCGATGTTGAGGGGTAGAAGGTCGGTGAGGATCTCGGCCTCATCCGGCTCATATTCGTAGACGGCGCCGCCGAGACTGGCTTCGGCGGCGGGCGCCTCATCCGGGATCGATGCCGGGATGAGCTGTTGCGCGGTCGGGATCTGGCTGATCACCGACTTGAAGCGCGAGAAGAACAGGGTGGCGACGTCGAACGCGCCTTCGTCGAACAGGGCCAGCACCTTCTCCGACACCTGCTCGGCGTGCTCGAAGCCGATTTGGCGGATACCGCGGAACTCGATCGTGTCGATGATGAGCCCTTGGTACTGGCGACGCAGCTGGTCGTAGCCCTTCTTGCCGACGCAGAGGATCTTTACCTCCTTGCCGTCAGCCAGTAGCCGGTTGATGTGCTCGCGGGCAAGCCGCACGATCATGGAATTGAAACCGCCGCACAGCCCGCGCTCGGAGGTGCACACCACAAGCAGGTGGACGGCGTCGCTGCCGGTGCCCACCATCAGCGGCGGGCCGCCCTCGCGGCCCTCGAGAGCCGTGGCGAGGTTGGAGAGCACCGATTCCATGCGCGTTGCATAAGGCCGCGCGGCCTCGGCCGCGTTTTGCGCGCGGCGCAGCTTCGCCGCGGCCACCATCTGCATGGCCTTGGTGATCTTCTGGGTCGCCTTGACCGAGGCGATACGGTTGCGGAGCTCTTTTAGCGACGCCATGGAATGCTACGCGAAAGCCTTGGCGAACTTTTCGACGGCCGCCTTCAGCTTCTCGCCGGTCTCCTTGGAGATTTCTTTCTTCTTGCGGATGTCGTCGAGGATGCCCTTGTGCTCGCCGCGTACATAGCGCAGCAGCTCGGCCTCGAAGCGGCCCACGTCGGGGACCTTGACGGCGTCGAGATAGCCGTTCACGCCAGCATAGATCACGACCACCTGCTCTTCGACCTTCATCGGCGAGAACTGGGGCTGCTTCAGCAGCTCGGTCAGGCGCGCACCGCGATTCAGCAGGCGCTGGGTCGTGGCGTCGAGGTCGGAGCCGAACTGGGCGAAGGCCGCCATCTCGCGATACTGGGCAAGCTCACCCTTAATCTTGCCGGCCACCTGCTTCATGGCCTTCACCTGAGCGGCGGAGCCCACGCGGGAAACCGACAGGCCGACGTTCACGGCCGGGCGGATGCCCTGATAGAACAGGTCGGTCTCGAGGAAGATCTGGCCGTCGGTGATGGAGATCACGTTGGTCGGGATATAGGCCGACACGTCATTGGCCTGGGTCTCGATCACCGGCAGCGCGGTCAGCGAGCCGGAGCCGCTGTCCTTGTTGAGCTTGGCGGCGCGCTCGAGTAGGCGCGAATGGAGATAGAACACGTCGCCGGGATAGGCCTCGCGTCCAGGCGGACGGCGCAGCAGCAGCGACATTTGGCGGTAAGCCACGGCCTGCTTGGACAGATCGTCATAGCAGACCAGCGCATGCATGCCGTTGTCGCGGAAATACTCGCCCATGGCGCAGCCGGAGAAGGGCGCCAGGAACTGCATCGGCGCCGGATCGGACGCGGTGGCGGCGACCACGATGGAGTAGGGCAGCGCGCCGTTCTCCTCGAGCGTCTTCACGAACTGCGCGACGGTCGAGCGCTTCTGGCCGATAGCGACATAGATGCAATAGAGCTTGGCGCTCTCGTCATCACCCTCGTTGATCGACTTCTGATTGAGGATGGTGTCGAGAATGATGGCGGTCTTGCCGGTCTGGCGGTCGCCGATGATCAGCTCGCGCTGGCCGCGGCCGACGGGGATCAGCGCGTCTATGGCCTTGAGACCGGTTTGCATCGGCTCATGCACCGACTGGCGGGGAATGATGCCCGGCGCCTTCACGTCCACGCGGCGCTGCTCATCGGACTCGATGGGGCCCTTGCCGTCGATCGGGTTGCCGAGAGCATCGACGACGCGGCCGAGCAGGCCACGGCCCACCGGCACTTCCACGATGGCGCCGGTCCGCTTGCAGATATCGCCTTCTCTAATGTTGCGGTCGTCGCCAAAGATCACGATGCCGACATTGTCGACCTCGAGGTTCAGCGCCATGCCGCGGGTGCCGTCGGCGAATTCGACCATCTCACCGGCCTGGACCTTGTCGAGGCCGTAGACGCGGGCGATGCCGTCACCGACGGACAGCACTTGGCCGACCTCGTCGACTTCGGCTTCCTGCCCGAAATTCTTGATTTGCTCTTTGAGAATCGAGGAGATCTCGGCGGCTTTGATATCCATTAGCCAACCTCTTTCATGGCGTGCTTGAGACTATTGAGTTTGGTGCGAAGCGACGTGTCGATCATGCGGCTGCCCACTTTGACCATGAGCCCGCCGATCAGACTGGGATCGACCTTTTGCTCCAGCATGACGTCCTTGCCGAGAGCGGCCCTCAGCGCCTGCTTGATGGCGGTGACTTGCGCTTCGGTGAGTGCCGCGGCCGCGGTGACGGTGGCGCTCGTCTCGCCCCGATGGTTCGCCAGCATGGCGCGGAAACCGCGGATCATGTCAGGTGCGGCGAACAGGCGGCGGTTTTTGGAAACGAGCAGCAGAAAATTCTTGGTCAGGCCCTCGATTTCGAGTTCATCGAGGATGGCGGCGAGCGCCCGGCCTTGCTCTCCGGCGGAGAATACGGGGCTTTTCACCAGACGCTGCATGTCGTGGACGGCGTCGAGCGCCTCGTCGAAACGGATCACGTCGGCTTCGACCTGCTCCAGCGCCTTCTCTTCGAGAGCAAGCTCGAACAGGGCGGTGGCATAGCGGCCGGCAACGCCCGATACGATATGGTCCTCGCTTGCCACTTCGATTAACGCCTCTTGCTCAGGGGCGGGCGCTGTCTTGGCGCGTCCCACCCTCGGACCCCGGAAAATGCTGGGATTTAGAGCCTCCGCGCCAACGGGTAAACCCCCCGAAAACGCGCCCCGGAAACCCCGCGGAGCCTGTAACACAGGGGGGAAGGGGGCGCAATATCGGGCGGCAAGACTGCGTCCCAATGTATCCCCGGGGCAGGCCTCAAGGGCGCCTGCCCGGCGTCATATTCACAAAAAGCTATAGGGATCAATGTCGACGGTGAGGCGGATATCGCCCCTGGCTTTGGGGGCTTGGGCCAGCCACACCCGCAAATAGGCCTGCAAATCGGCCTCGCGGGTGGCCTTCACCAGCAGCCGGAAGCGATAGCGGCCTCTGATCACGGAAAGCGGCGCCTCGGCGGGCCCGAGAATCTGGATTTTCTCGGCTTGCGGGGCGGCGCGGGCCACGTCCCGGGCGTAGCCTTCGGCGACCTCGCGGGAGCCCGCGGTGACCAGAATGGCGGCGAGCCGGCCGAAGGGCGGCAGGCCGGCATCGCGCCGGGCCGCGATTTCGCGGTCCAGAAAGGTGTCGCGGTCGCCGGCGACGAGCGCGGCGATGACCGGATGCTCGGGCATATAGGTCTGGATCAGGCCACGGCCCTTGATGGCGGCGCGACCGGCGCGGCCCGTGACCTGGCTCAGCAGCTGGAACGTGCGTTCGGCGGCGCGGGGATCGCCTTGGGCGAGGCCAAGATCGGCGTCGACCACGCCGACCAGCGCCAGACCCGGAAAATGATGCCCCTTGGCCACGAGCTGGGTTCCGATGATGATGTCGACCTCGCGGTCCTCGATCTCGCGCAAGGTCTCGCGCAGGTCTGAGATGGACGGCGTGAGGTCGCTGGACAGCAGTACGCGGGGGGCCTCGGGAAAGTGTTCGGCCACTTCTTCGGCGATGCGCTCGACGCCGGGACCGCAGGCGACCAGCGACTCCTCGGCGCCGCAGCTCGGGCATTCATGGGGGAGCGGCATGAACTTGCCGCAGTGGTGGCATTCGAGGCGGTGGCGGAATCGGTGCTCGACGAGCCATGCCGAGCAATTGGGACACTCGAAGCGAAAGCCGCATTTGCGGCAGAGCGTCACCGGCGCATAGCCGCGGCGATTGAGGAACAGAAGCGCCTGCTCGCCGCGCTCCAGCGTCTTGGCGATCTCCTCGATGAGGATCGGCGACAGCCAGCGGCCGCGCTCAGGCGGGCTCTTCCGCATGTCGATGGTCTGGATCGCCGGCAGGCTCGCCGCCTTGTAGCGGGTGCCGAGGCGGATATGCCGGTAGCGGCCTTGTTCCGCGTTGACCAGGCTCTCGATGGAGGGCGTGGCCGAACTGAGGACCACGGGGCAGTGGCCCAGATGCCCGCGCACCACCGCCATGTCGCGGGCCTGATAGGCGACGCGGTCTTCCTGCTTATAGGCCTGGTCGTGCTCCTCATCGACAACGATGAGGCCGAGATCGGGGAAGGGCAGGAATAGCGCCGAGCGGGCGCCGGCCACGAGCTTGGCCCGATCTTCCGCGACCGCGCGCCACACGCGTCCGCGCATGGAGGGGCTGACGCCGGAGTGCCATTCTGCCGGCTTGGCACCGAAGCGCTCCTCGCAGCGGGCGATGAACCGGCTGGTCAGCGCGATCTCGGGCAGGAGCACGAGCGCCTGCTGGCCGCGTTCGAGACACTGGGCGATGGCCTCGAAATAGACTTCCGTTTTGCCGGAGCCGGTGACGCCGTCGAGCAGGCTGACGGCGAAGCCGCCGCTTGTGTGCTTTAGCAGTTCCGTCGCCGCTTCCGCCTGCTCCGCGTTGAGCGTGGCGCGCTTGCGGGCGAGATCGAGCGGCATGGCATGCCAATCCGGCAGCTGCTCGGTGAGAAGCGTGCCTGCGTCCACCAAACCGTCGATGACGCCGGGGCTCACGCCGGCGGCTTCCGCCAGGCTCGACTTCACCCAGGTGAGACCATTGGCGGCCGCCTCCAATACCCGAGCACGGGCCGGCGTCATGCGTTCCGGCGGGGCGCCCACGAGCCGCACGCCGTAGTGCGGCGCCGGTGGCTCAAACGCCGATCGCGCGCTCATCATCATGCGCAGGACCATGCCGGGAGGGCTGAGGGTATAGTTGGCGACCCAGTCGGCGAAGTCGAGCGACACGGGCGGCAGCTTCGGCACGTCGTCGAGGATTTCGATGATCTCGCGCAACTTCTTGCGCGCGATCTTGGGCGCCGCGTCGCCTTCCGGGCGCCGCCACACGGCGGCGACATATTCCACCGGGCCGAGCGGCACGACCACGAACTGGCCGGGCTCCACACGCGCGCCGTCCGGCACCAAATAGTCGTAAGGAGCCGGCAGCGCGAGCGGCAACAGGACGGGGGCGGTCTCGGGAGCCGTCTCCGCGCCCGTCTGTTCGCGCGTCTCGGGGCTGGTCTTCGTCTTGGCCAGGGCGTACTCGTTGGATTAAGCGGCGGTTAACGACTCACCGACCCATAGTAGCCGCTCGAGCGCAAAGTCGAGGGGTGGATGGCAGCCAAGTCGAAATCTGCGGCGAAATCCAACGCGGGCTCTAAGGCCAAATCCAAGGCTAAGGTACCAGCGCTCGGCGCTGCGCCGGACGTGGATCGCGCGGTCAATGCCTGGTTCGTCTATCTGATGACCGAGCGCCAGCTCGCCGCCCATACGGTGGAAGCCTATCGGCGCGACCTCGGCCAGTTCTTGCGCTTCCTCGCCGGTCATTTCGACTGCCAGCCGGATCTGAAGCTGCTGCTGTCGCTGTCGGCCCGCGACGTGCGCGCCTTTCTCGCCATGCGCCGCGCCAAGGACGTGGGCAGCCGCAGCCTGGCGCGGACGATTAGCGCGCTGCGCATGTTCTACCGCTTCTTGGAGCGGCGGGGTCTGGGCAAGAACGACGCCATTCGCGCCGTGTCGCTGCCGAAGCTGCCGCACTCGGTGCCGAAGCCGCTCACCGCCGCGAAAGCCACCGCGCTGGTCGACGGCGCGGACATCGCCGCGCCCGATGCGCCGGAATGGATTCTGGCGCGCGACACCGCGGTGCTTACGCTGCTCTACGGGTCGGGCTTGCGCATCTCCGAAGCTTTGTCTCTCCGGCTCAAAGAGGCGCCGATCGAGGGGCGCGACATGCTTCGGGTGACCGGCAAGGGTGGCAAGACGCGCGTGGTGCCAGTGCTGCCGGTCACGCGCCAAGCCATCGAGCGCTATCTGAAACTCTGCCCGGCCAAGCTTGGCCCCGACGATCCGCTATTCATCGGCGCGCGGGGCAAGCAGCTGTCGCCCCGCATCATCCAGCTGCGCATCGCCCGCGCCCGCGCAGCCCTTGGCTTGCCGGATACGGCGACGCCGCACGCGCTGCGCCACTCCTTCGCGACGCATCTCTTGGGGGCCGGCGCGGATTTGCGGGCGATCCAGGAATTGTTGGGCCATGCCAGCCTGTCGACCACGCAAGGCTACACCGAGGTCGACCGCGCCCATCTCTTGAAGACCTACGAAGCCGCCCACCCCCGGGCCTAACGGGCTCATGTTCCTTTAAGCATTTTTCCAGATTTCCGGCGCTTTGCTCGCTTCGCCATTGTGATACTGACCAGTCAGTCATAGATTGGATGGGCAGACGCGAGAGGTCCGAGCCATGCCCAATACAAAGCCTGAGCAAGAGCACGCCGGCCGCAGCCCCCGACGGCGGGTGCGGAAGGACAACCGCCCGCAGGAGATCGTGGCGGCCGCGTTCGAGGAGTTCGCGGCGCACGGCTATGCCGGCACGCGGCTTGAGGACGTGGCGGCACGTGCGAAAGTCTCCAAGGGCCTGCCTTATCTCTACTTCAAGACCAAGGAAGAGCTGTTCAAGGCGGTGGTGCGCAGCGTCATCACCTCGCATTTCGATGTGATCCGCAATGAGATGGAGACGACGACTCTCTCCGTCGAAGCCTTTCTCAAAGGGCCGTTCCTCAAATTCATCCAGGAGCTGGTGTGTTCGCGGCGCGTGTTCATCGTGCGTCTGCTGATTGCCGAAGGCCACAAGCATCCCGAGCTCACCGCCTTCTATTTCGATAATGTCATCGCGGGCGGGCTGGAGACCCTGCGGGGGCTGATCGATCGCGGCGTCGCGCGTGGCGAGTTCCGCAAGACGGGCTTGCGCGATTACCCGCAGCTTCTCATTGCGCCGATGCTCATGGCCGTCATCTGGCGCGCGTTGTTCGAGCATCATCACCATCTCGATACCGACGGGATGCTGAAGACCCATATCGACCTCATGGTCGACGCCGTCCGTGCGCCGCAAGCCGAGGCTGGCGCGCCATGAAGCGAACCGCTCTCCTCTTTGCCGGCCTCATCTCCGTGACGGTGATCGGGCTCGTCCTGCTCACTTACAAGGTTAATGAGGGGGCCAAGGTGCCCGGCTATATGGAAGCCGACTTGGTGTTCGTCGGCTCGGAGCAAAGCGGTCGCATCGCGACGCTGTCCGTCAAGGAAGGCGACACGGTCACATCGGGCGCACCTATCTTTACGCTTGAAAGTTCCGAGCAGGAGGCGGCGGTCGCCGCGGCAAAATCGCGGCTCGAAGAGGCGCAAGCGCGTCTCTCCGACGCGGAGGCGGAAATCCAGCGGCCGCGGGAGATCGACGTGCTGCAAGCGGCGCTCACCCGGTCGCAAGCCATGCTCAAACAATCGAGTCTCAATCTCGACCGGGTTCAGACGCTCTTTGACAAAGGCTGGGTGTCCAAGGCGCAGCTAGACGACGCGGTTGCGCAGCATGACAGCAATCAGGCCGCAGTCGCCGAGGCGGAGCGCCGTATCGACGCCGGAAAGCTGCCCGGCCGTTCCGGCGTGATCGATGCCGCCGTGGCGTCGGTCGCCGAAGCGCGCCACGCGTTGGACGAGGCGGCGAAGAATCTCGCCAAGCGCCAAGTCTTCGCGCCGGTGAACGGGTCGATCGAAGAGGTGTATTTCCGGCCGGGCGAGGTGGTCGTTGCCGGCCAAGGCGTGGTGGCGCTGTTGCCGCCGGGCAATCTCAAGGCGCGCTTCTTCGTCTCCGAGCTGGACCGCGCCAAGCTCCATGTCGGCGAGATCGTCAAAATTTCATGCGACGCTTGTCCGCCGGGTTTGACGGCCAAGATCAACTTCATCGCGCGCGACGCCGAGTTCACGCCGCCCGTCATCTTCTCCGAAGAGCAACGCAAGAAGCTCGTGTTTCTCGTCGAGGCGCGGCCGCAAGACGCGACCAACGAGCTCACCGCCGGTCAGCCGATCACCGTGAACCTTGCGACCGACGCGGAGAAAGTCGTGCGGCGATGAAAGAGATCGCCATCGACGTGCACGGCCTGACCAAAAGCTTTGACGGCCGCGTCGTGGTGCGGGACCTGAGCCTGAAGGTGCCGAAGGGCGAGATCTATGGCTTTCTCGGGCCGAACGGCAGCGGTAAGACCACGACGCTCCGCATGCTCTGCGGGCTGCTCACGCCGGACTCCGGCGACGGCACTTGTCTCGGTTATGACATTCTCACCCAGCAGGACGAGATCAAGCGTCATGTCGGCTACATGACGCAGCGCTTCAGCCTCTATACCGACCTGTCGATCCGCGAGAATCTGGAGTTCGTGGCGCGGGTCTACGGCGTGCCGAATCCGCGACGGGCGGCGAAGGAAGCCATCGACCGCCTCGGGCTTTCGGGCCGCGCCGAGCAGCTCGCGGGCGAATTGTCGGGCGGCTGGAAGCAGCGGCTGGCGCTCGGCGCCTGCATCCTGCCGAACCCGCAGCTCCTGCTGCTCGACGAGCCGACCGCGGGCGTCGATCCGAAGGCGCGGCGCGAGTTCTGGGACGAGATTCACGGCCTTGCGGCAGACGGCATCACCGTGCTGGTGTCCACCCACTACATGGACGAGGCCGAGCGCTGCCACGAGCTCGCTTACATCGCCTTCGGCGAGCTGCTCGCGAAAGGCACGGCGGCTCAGTTGGTCGCCCGGTCGGGCTTGAGCACGTGGATCGTGTCGGGCCCCGATCTGCAAGATCTCGCCATCGCGCTTCGGCACCGCAAGGGCATCGACATGGTCGCCTCGTTCGGCGCCGAGCTGCATGTCTCCGGCCACGACAAGCGGGCTCTGGACGCGGCCATCGCCGCGGCCAAGAAGGAAGACGGCGGGCATCGCTGGACGCGGGGTGAGCCGAGTCTCGAGGACGTGTTCATCCTCCTGATGGGCAGCGTTAAGGACAATTTCGCGGAATGAGCGCCGTCGCCGACAAACGGACTCCGCGTGAGCGCGGCGACCCGGCCTTCCTCAAGCGCACCTGGGCCATGGTGGTGAAGGAGTTCGTGCAGATGCGGCGCGACCGCATGACTTTCGCCACGATGATCTTCATCCCTATCCTCCAGCTCGTGCTGTTCGGCTACGCCATCAATACCGACCCCAAGCATCTGCCGACGGCCGTGCTTCTGCGCGACGACGGACCGCTGACCCGTGCGGTGCTCGCGGCCATGAAGAACAGCGATTATTTCGAGTTCGTCGCCCAAGTGCGCGATCCGGCCGAGATCGACCGGATGCTGGCCTCGGGGGAGGTGCAGTTCGCGGTGGAGGTCCCGGCGAGCTTCGAGCGCGACATACGCCGGGGCGACCGGCCGTCTCTGCTGGTCATTGCCGATGCGACCGATCCCGTGGCGACCGGCACGGCCATCTCCGCGGTGCAGGGGCTGGTCGACACCGCGCTCAGGCGCGAGTTGCGCGGGCCGGACGACTCCATCGCGGCGCGGGCCCCGCCGTTCAAGCTCACGCTGCAGCGGCGTTACAATCCCGAAGGCCTCACCCAATACAACATCGTGCCCGGGCTGCTCGGCGTGGTGCTGACCATGACCATGATGATGTTCACGGCGCTCGCCGTGACGCGCGAGATCGAGCGGGGCACCATGGAGAGCCTGCTCGCCATGCCGATCAAGCCTGTCGAGATCATGATCGGCAAGATCGCGCCGTTCGTGCTCGTGGGCTTCGTGCAGATGGCCATCATCATCGGTGCGGCCCATTTCATGTTCGGCGTGCCTATTCTGGGCAGCGTCCCGCTGCTGATCGCGCTCACGACGCTGTTCGCCGCCGCCAATCTCGCCGTGGGCTACACCTTCTCCACCATCGCCGAGAACCAGCTTCAGGCGGTGCAGCTTACGTTCTTCTTCTTCCTGCCGAATATTCTCCTGTCGGGCTTCATGTTTCCGTTCCGCGGCATGCCGCACTGGGCGCAATGGATCGGCGAAATCCTGCCGCTCACCCATTTCATGCGCATCGTGCGCGGCATCATGCTCAAAGGAAATGGCTTCGCCGAGATGAGGGTAGACGTGCTGGCGCTGGTGATTTTTTTGGTCGTGGCCATGGGGCTCGCGCTCATGCGCTTCCGCCGCACGCTCGACTAGCGCGGCGCCTACATATGCAGCGCGCGCTTGTCGACGGCGAGGGCCGCCTCCTTGACCGCTTCGTTGAGCGTGGGGTGGGCGTGGCAGGTGCGGGCCAGATCCTCGGCCGAGCCGCCGAACTCCATCAAGACCGCGGCTTCGGCGATCATGGTGCCAGCCTCCGCGCCGATGATGTGCACGCCGAGCACGCGGTCGGTCTCGGCGTCGGCCAGTATTTTGACGAAGCCGTCCGTGGTGCGGTTGACCTTGGCGCGGCCATTGGCGGTGAAGGGGAACTTGCCGACCTTGTAATGGATGCCAGCCTCTTTGAGCTGTTCCTCGGTCTCGCCGACGGACGCCACTTCCGGCGCGGTGTAGACCACCGACGGGATCACGTCGTAATTCACATGCCCCGCCTGGCCCGCCAGATCCTCGGCCACGGCGACGCCTTCCTCCTCCGCCTTGTGGGCGAGCATGGGGCCGGCGATAACATCGCCGATGGCGTAGATGCCGGGGACGTTGGTTTGGTATTTGTGATCGACGATGACGCGGCCGCGGGCGTGGGTCTCGACACCGACATCGTCGAGGCCGAGGCCTTCGGTGTTCGGCACGCGTCCCACCGCGACCAGCACCACGTCGCAGTCGAGGGTCTCTTTCTTGCCGCCATCCACCGGCTCGACAATGAGCGTCACGCCTTTGCCCTTGGTGTCGACCTTGGTGACCTTGTCGCCAAGCTTGAAGGTGAGGCCTTGCTTTTCGAGGATGCGCTGAAGCTGCTTGGCGAGCTCGCCATCGAGGCCCGGGGTGATGCTATGTAGCATCTCGACCACGGTGACTTGCGCTCCTAGCCGCGACCACAACGAGCCGAGCTCGAGCCCGATATAGCCGCCGCCGATGACCACGAGGCGTTTGGGCACTTTCGCCAGCGACAACGCGCCGGTGGACGACACGATGCGCTTCTCGTCGATGTCGATGCCCGGCACATGCGCCACCTCCGAGCCGGTGGCGATGACGATCGCCTTGGCAGCGAGCTGGGTCTTGCCCTTGCTCTCAGCGACCTCGACCGTGTGCGGCGCGGTGATGCGCCCGGTGCCATGATAAGCGTCGATCTTGTTCTTCTTCAGCAGGAACGCAACGCCGTCGACATTGCCTTTCACGCCGGAGTCCTTGAAGGCCAGCATGGCGGGAAGATCGAGCTCCGGCTTCACCTTGATGCCCATGCCGGCGAAGTCGTGAGAAGCTTCGGCATAAGCCTCGCTCGCATGGAGCAGCGCCTTGGACGGGATGCAGCCGACATTGAGGCAGGTGCCGCCATGGGTGGCGCGCTTCTCCACCACGGCGACCTTCATCCCCAATTGTGCGGCGCGGATGGCGCAGATATAGCCGCCAGGGCCGGTGCCGATAACGACGAGATCGTATGTTGTCATGAGCTAAGGTCTCAAAGGTCGAGGACGAGGCGCGCGGGGTTTTCGAGCGACTCCTTGACGTTCACCAGGAAGGTGACCGCCTCTTTGCCGTCAACGACGCGGTGGTCGTAAGACAGCGCGAGATACATCATCGGCCGTGCCACGATCTTACCGTCGCGCACAACGGCGCGCTCCTCGATGCGGTGCATGCCGAGAATGCCGGACTGTGGCGCGTTGAGAATGGGCGTGGACAGCATCGAGCCGTAAATGCCGCCATTGGAGATGGTGAAGGTGCCGCCTTGCATCTCGGCGAGGCCAAGCTTGCCGTCGCGGGCGCGCATGCCGAAATCGGCGATCGCGCCTTCGATCTCGGCGAGGCTCATGGTGTCGGCGTCGCGGATCACGGGAACGACCAGACCGTGGTCGGTGCCGACGGCAACGCCGATATGGTAATAGTTCTTGTAGACGAGGTCGTCGCCGTCGATCTCGGCGTTGACCGCCGGAATGTCCCTCAACGCCTGCACGCAAGCTTTGATAAAGAAGCCCATGAAGCCGAGCTTCACGCCGTGCTTCTTTTCGAAGTCCTCGCGATAGTCGCGCCGCAGCTGCATCACCGCGCTCATGTTCACGTCGTTGAACGTGGTGAGCATGGCGGCGGTGTCTTGTGCCTCCTTGAGGCGCTTGGCGATGGTTTGGCGCAAGCGCGTCATGCGCACGCGCTCCTCGCGGGATTCATCGTCCGCGGCGACGGGCGCGCGCGGGGGCGCCACTGGTTTCGGTTTCCGCTCGCGGGTGAGCAGTGCTTCGGCAGCTTGCGCGGTCACGTCGCCCTTCAGCACCTGACCGCGGCGGCCGGAGCCTCTCACGTCGCTCGGCTTCAGGCCCTTCTCGGCCAGCAGCTTGCGGGCAGCAGGCGAGGGCGGCATCGCGTCATCGGTCTCGCCGACGTCATAGGTGTCGGGGGTGATCTCCTCGCGCGGGTGGGGCTCGCGCTCGAGCTCCTTAAGCCCGACGGGCGGTGGCGTGGCCGGCTTCGCGGCGGCCTTAGGCGCTGGTGCCGTGGCAGGCTTTGCTGCGGCACTTGACCGTGCCGGGCTGGCCTTGCCGGCGCCCTCGGCGATGGCGCCGAGCAGGGCGCCGACGGCAACCGTGTCGCCGGCATTGACCACGATCTCGGAGAGCACGCCCGATGCGGGCGCGGGGACCTCGACGGTGACCTTGTCGGTTTCGAGCTCGACCAGGGGCTCGTCGGCGGAGACGGCGTCTCCCGCCTCCTTGAACCACTGGCCAACCGTCGCCTCGACGACGGATTCTCCCAAGGCCGGCACGCGGATCTCTGTCGCCATCGGTTCGTCGCCTGTCCTTCTTTTAGCCTAGCCCAGCGCTTCGTCGAGAAAGGCCTTCAACTCACGAAGATGCTTGCTCATCAAACCCGTCGCCGTGGCGGCGGAGCTTGGGCGCCCAGCATAGCGCGGGCGGCGGTGCTTGGCACCGATATGGTCGAGGACCCAGGACAAATTCGGCTCTATGAAGGTCCAAGCCCCCATATTCTTCGGCTCTTCCTGGCACCAGACGATCTCGGCGTCCTTGAAGCGGGTGAGCTCGTGGATCAACGCGCGGGCCGGGAAGGGATAGAGCTGCTCGACGCGCAGCAGATAGACGTCGGTGATGCCGCGTTTCTCACGCTCCTCGTAGAGGTCGTAATACACTTTGCCGGAGCACAACACCACGCGCCGGATTTTGTCGTCGGCGACGAGCTGAACAGCCTCGTCGGGCTTGCCCTGCGCGTCGTCCCACAAGAGGCGATGGAAGCTCGACTTCGGGCCGAACTGCTCAAGGTCGGATATCACACGCTTATGACGGAGCAGCGACTTCGGTGTCATCAGCACCAGGGGCTTGCGGAAGTCGCGATGGAGCTGGCGCCGCAAGACGTGGAAATAATTGGCAGGGGTGGTGCAGTTGACGACCTGCCAATTGTCCTCGGCGCAGGACTGGAGATAGCGCTCGAGCCGCGCGGAGGAATGTTCCGGTCCCTGACCTTCATAGCCATGGGGCAGCAGAAGCACGAGGCCGGACATGCGCAGCCATTTGCGCTCGCCGGAGGAGATGAACTGGTCGATGATCACCTGCGCGCCGTTGGCAAAGTCGCCGAATTGCGCCTCCCACATCACGAGCGCGTTCGGCTCGGCGAGGCTGTAGCCGTATTCGAAGCCGAGCACGGCTTCTTCCGAGAGCATGGTGTTGATGACCTCGAATTCGGCCTGCGTCTTATCGAGGTGCTTGAGCGGCGTGTATTTCTTCTCGTTCTCCTGGTCCATGAGCACCGAGTGGCGCTGGGAGAAGGTGCCGCGCTCGGAATCTTGGCCCGATAGCCGGACCTTGAAGCCTTCGACCAGGAGCGTGCCGAAGGCGAGCGCCTCGGCCGTTGCCCAGTCTAGCCCCTTGCCCTCGTCGATCATCTTGCGGCGATTGCCCATGATGCGGGCGATCGTCTTGTGGGCCGTAAAGGCCTTGGGAATGCTGGTCAGCTTGGTGCCGACCTCTTTGAGGAGATCGAGGTCGACGCCCGTCATGCCGCGGCGGGCGCCTTCGTCGGCAAAGCCGATGCCGGACCAGCGCCCGTCGAGCCAGTCGGCGCGGTTCGGCCGGTAGGTCTCGCCCGCGAGGAACTCTTCCTCGAGATAGGCGCGGAAGCGCGCCTGTAGCTCGTCGACTTCCTCCGCCGTGAACAGACCCTCGTTGATCAAGCGGTCCGCATAGGTCTCCACCACGCCCGGATGGGCGGCGATGCGCTGATACATCAAGGGCTGGGTGAAGGCCGGCTCGTCGGCCTCGTTGTGGCCGTGGCGGCGATAGCAGAACATGTCGATGACGACGGGCTTGCCGAAGCGCTGGCGGTACTCGGTGGCGATCTTCGTGACATGCACCACGGCTTCCGGATCGTCGCCGTTCACGTGGAAGATTGGGGCATCGATCATCTTGGCGGCGTCGGACGGATAGGGCGATGAGCGCGAGAATCGCGGCGCGGTGGTGAAGCCGATCTGATTGTTGACGATGAAGTGGATCGACCCGCCCGTGCGGTGACCGCGCAAGCCCGAGAGGCCGAGGCATTCGGTGACCACGCCCTGACCGGCAAAGGCCGCATCGCCGTGCAGCAGAAGCGGCAGGATCTCTTTGCGCTCCTTGTCGCCACGCTGGTCCTGCTTGGCCCTGACCTTGCCGAGCACCACGGGATCGACGCTCTCCAGATGGGACGGGTTGGCGGTGAGCGAGAGATGTACGCGGTTGTCGTCGAACTCGCGGTCGGAGGAGGCGCCCAGATGGTATTTCACGTCGCCGGAGCCCTCGACGTCGTCAGGCTGGGCCGAGCCGCCTCTGAACTCGTTGAAGATGGCGCGATAGGGCTTGGCCATGACGTTGGCCAGCACGTTGAGCCGCCCGCGATGGGGCATGCCGATGACGATCTCGCGCACGCCGAGCTGGCCGCCGCGCTTGATGATCTGCTCCAGCGCCGGGACCATGGACTCGCCGCCGTCGAGGCCAAAGCGCTTGGTGCCGGTATATTTGACGTTGAGGAAGCGCTCGGAGCCTTCCGCCTCGATGAGCTTGGTGAGGATCGCGCGCTTGCCTTGCGGGGTGAAGCGCACCTCGTTGTCCATGCCTTCGATGCGCGCCTGGATCCAGGCGCGCTGCTCGGGGTCGGAGATATACATGTACTCGACGCCGATCGGACCGCAATAGGTGCGCTTGAGGATGTCGAGCACCTCACGCAAGGTCGCGAATTCGAGTCCGAAGGCGCCGCCGATATAGATGGGGCGGTCGTAGTCGGCCTTGGTGAAGCCGTAAGTCGACGGCTTGAGCTCGGGATGTTCCTTCCGCGTGGTGAGCTCCAGCGGGTCGAGCTGGGCGACGAGATGGCCGCGTGTGCGGTAGGCGCGAATCAGCATGCGCGCGCCCAAGGTGTCGCGTGCGGCGTCGAGCGCTTGCTTTTGGGTCAGGGAGCCGCGGGGCGCCGCGGTCGCGGGAAGCGTGCCGCCATGGGCGGCCCAGGACGGTCCGCGCGCATCGGCGAACACGTCCGCCGCATCGTCGCCGAGGCTGGCGAAGAAGCTTTGCCATTCAGGATCGAGAGAGGCCGGGTCCGTCTCGTAGCGGGCGTAAAGCTCGGCGAGATAGGTGGCGTTCGCGCCGTCCAAGAACGACGTGCGGGCAAACACTTCGTTCAGTTCATGTCGTGCCATCGGACCTAAACCCTGCCGGTGAATCAGTGAATCATCGGCGTGCGGGGCAATCAAGGCGAGCGTTAGGCGGCGAGCTCACCCATCACGAAAATATTCCTGCAAGCGTCGTTCCAAGGGCCGCAGGGGATGGAGACACAACGATGCCGGCTGCCTCCATTGCCTCAATTTTACTCTTTGCGTCGCCTTTGCCGCCTGAGATGACGGCACCGGCATGGCCCATGCGGCGCCCGGGGGGCGCCGTGGCGCCGGCCACGAAGCCGACGATGGGTTTCTTGTTGCCAGCCTTGATGAGGAACTCGGCGCCCTCTTCCTCGGCCGAGCCGCCGATCTCGCCGATCATGATGATGGCTTCGGTCTCATCGTCCTCGAGGAACAGTTCCAGCGCATCGACGAAATTGGTGCCGTTGACGGGATCGCCGCCAATGCCGATGCAGGTCGTCTGGCCGAGACCGGTGGCGGTCGTCTGGGCCACCGCCTCATAGGTGAGGGTGCCGGAGCGCGAGACGATGCCGACCTTGCCGGGCAGGTGGATATGGCCGGGCATGATGCCGATCTTGCACTGGCCGGGGGTGATGACGCCGGGGCAGTTGGGGCCGACTAGGCGGGTGCCGGAATCGCACAGCGCGCGCTTGACCTTGACCATGTCGAGCACCGGCACGCCTTCGGTGATGCACACCACCAAGTCGATGCCGGCGTCGATCGCCTCGAGGATGGCGTCGGCCGCAAAGGGCGGCGGCACATAAATGGCGGAGGCCGTGGCACCAGTCGCCTCGACAGCCTCGCGGACGGTGTCGAACACCGGCAGGTCCAGATGTTTGGTGCCACCTTTGCCCGGCGTGACGCCGCCGACCATTTTGGTGCCGTAAGCGATGGCCTGTTCGGAATGAAAGGTGCCCTGGGCGCCGGTGAAGCCCTGGCAGATGACGCGCGTATTCTTATCGACGAGGACGGACATGATTAGCGGCTAATGCCTCTGGCGGAAGGATTGATGACAAATAGCGAAAGAGTGGACTTTGCAAGTTTCAAGCCGCGGCCTTAACGGCGGCGACGGCCTTCTTGGCGGCGTCATCGAGATCGTCGGCGGGAATGATGGCGAGGCCGGATTCGCGCAAGAGCTCCTTGCCGCGCTCTACATTGGTGCCTTCGAGGCGCACCACCAGGGGTACGGCGATATTGGCCTCCCGCGCCGCGGCGATGATGCCCTCGGCGATGGTGTCGCAGCGCATGATGCCGCCGAAGATATTGACCAGCACGCCCTGCACGTTGGGATCGGACAGGATGATCTTGAAGGCTTCGGTCACGCGCTCCTTGGTGGCGCCGCCGCCGACATCGAGGAAGTTGGCCGGCTCGCCGCCATAGAGCTTGATGATGTCCATGGTGGCCATGGCGAGACCTGCGCCGTTGACCATGCAGCCGATGGTGCCGTCGAGCTTGACGTAGGACAGGTCGTGCTTGGACGCCTCGACCTCGGCCGGGTCTTCTTCATGGATGTCGCGCAACGCGACGATGTCCGGATGACGGAACAGGGCGTTGTCCTCGAATCCCATCTTGGCGTCGAGGCAAACGAGATTGCCCTCTTTGGTGACGACCAGCGGGTTGATCTCGATGAGGCTCGCGTCCTTCTCCATGAAGACGGTGTAGAGGGTCTTGACGAGCTTGGCGCATTGCTTGGCGAGATCGCCTTCGAGCTTCAGCGCCGAGGCGATCACGCGGCCGTGGAACCCGCTCAAGCCCGAAGCCGGATCGACGTCGAGCGTGGTGATGAGCTCCGGCGTGTTGGCCGCGACCTCCTCGATATTGACGCCGCCTTCAGTGGACGCGACGAAGGCCACGCGGCTCGAAGCGCGGTCGACCAGGAGCGACAGATAGAGCTCGCGGGCGATGGTCGTATCCTCGACCACATAGACGCTGCGCACGACACTGCCCTTGGGGCCGGTCTGCGGCGTGATGAGCGGCTTGCCCAGCATACGGTCGGCTTCGGCGTGCAGCTCCTCGAGCGTGTTGACGAGTTTGATGCCGCCGCCCTTGCCGCGTCCGCCGGCGTGGATCTGCGCCTTCACCACAAAGACGTCGCCGCTGAGGCTCTTGGCCTGCGCGGCTGCTTCCTCGGCGGTCGTGGCGGTCACGCCCTTGGCCACGGGAGCGCCATAAGCCTTGAGCAGGTCCTTGGCTTGGTACTCGTGAATATTCATGGGGGCTCTTTAGCTCCGCCGCCCGACTAGGTCGCGGCGAGGTTGGGGGCGATCCTCTGGCAAAGCTCAACGAGGGCCTTCACCGATTCCACCGAATGCATGAAGGCGTCCTTTTCGGCCGAGGACAGGTCGAGCTCGATCACGCGCTCGACGCCCTTGGCGCTGATGATGACGGGAACGCCGGCATAGATGCCCTTCACGCCATATTCGCCGTTCAAATATGCGGCGGCGGGAACCACGCGCTTCTCGTCGTTGAGGTAGGATTCCGCCATGTCGAGGGCGGCGGTGGCCGGGGCGTAATAGGCGGAGCCCGTCTTGAGCAGGCCGACGATCTCGGCGCCGCCGTCACGGGTGCGCTGCACGATCTCGTCGAGGCGCTTCTGGGTGATCCAGCGCATCTTGACCAGGTCGGCGATCGGAATGCCGGCGACCGACGAATAGCGGATGAGCGGCACCATGGTGTCGCCATGGCCGCCCAGCACCATGGTGTGAATGTCTTGCGGGCTGACGTCGAATTCCTCGGAGAGGAAGTAGCGGAACCGCGCGCTGTCGAGCACGCCGGCCATGCCGACGACCTTGTTGCGCGGCAGGCCGGAGGTCTTCTGCAGCGCCCAGACCATGGCGTCGAGCGGGTTGGTGACGCAGATGACGAAGGCTTCCGGCGCGTATTTGCGCAAGCCAGCGCCCACTTGCTCCATGACCTTCAGATTGATCTCGAGCAGGTCGTCGCGGCTCATGCCGGGCTTGCGCGGCACGCCGGCGGTGACGATCACCACATCGGCGTCCTTGATCTCGGCATATTCGTTGGCGCCCTTGATCTTCGGGGTGAAGCCGTGGACGGGGGCCGAATGGCAGAGGTCGAGGGCCTTGCCTTGCGGGACGCCGTCGACCACGTCGAATAGAATGACGTCGCCGAGCTCCTTGATGCTGGCAAGGTGGGCGATGGTGCCGCCGATTTGGCCAGCGCCGATCAGTGCAATTTTACTCCGCGCCATGAATATCCCCTTCGAAAATTGGCCGCCTTTTTCCGCGTTTGCGGCCCCGCATGAACCCGTGGGTTGGTTAAATGCAATTGGCCTCCAGCGCAAGGCGGCGATTAGGATGAGACCCCTGGCCGCGCGCGTTTCACCCTCCCGTCATGACCGCTCCATTTGGAGCCGCCCATGGACCAGCGCGGGGGTGATCGTATAGTGTGACCCGAGGCACGAAACGCGAGGTCTCGCATGAGGGAAAACCCGCCGGCCAGGGCTCCGGACAGAGCCGAGCCGACCGACGAGGAGCTGGAGCGCACGCCGCCGCTGCCGCTTGTCGTGTGGGCGGCGCGGTGCAGCGCCTATTTCCTGGCGCTTGGCGGGATCATGCTCCTGTCCTTCGCCTATTATGGCTTCGATGCCGATCCGCAGAGCTTTCCACCGGGCTTTCGCCTCAATCCGCTTCAGGCCGGCGTCAATTTCATCTGGGGCTTGGCCGGCACGCTGATCGGCTTCTTCTGGCCGCGCTTCTCCATCGCCTTCGTGCTGGCCTTTGCCGCCTTCTACACGCTGGTGGCAGGCCTCGGCACTTTTGCCGGCTCGGCGCTCGGCATGGAGTTGGGCACCCCGGCCAAGGTGTTTTACTGGGTAGTGGTGGCGGGCGCCTGGGCGGTTGGCTTGCGGGCGCTGCTGCGCAAACGGCGCCGCGGCTGACGGCGCGGCTGACGGCGCGTTCAGTCGGCTTTGCCGGGGTCCAGATCGACGGCCAGCGGCTCGTCCGTCGGCTTCACCCGCACCACGAACAGCTTCACCGGCACCGTGCCCTCGTTCAGGCCGCGATGCACGGCGTTGGGGTGCAGATAGAAGCTCTCCCCGGCCTTGAGGTGCTTGGACCCTTCACCCTCGATCTCGAGGGTGAGCGCACCCGATAGAATGTAGCTGACCTCATGGGCGTCCGGGTGGATATGCCAGGGCAGCACGGCGCCCGCAGGGATGCTGTAAACATCCGTGACCACCTCCTTGCCGGGCTCGCCGGCCATCGGCTCAGTGAACAGTTCTTGCCTGACCACGCCCTCGGCCACGCCCGCCTCGCGGGCGCCGGCCGGCAGAGTCCAGATGATCAAGCTCGTGAGTAGGGCCGTGGCAAAAACTGCGGTCCGCATGCGTACGTCTCCTGTTTGGGACGGAAGCTTAGCCGCGGCGCATGTCCGGGGACAAGGAATTGACGTTACAGTGGATCGACAAACCAGGAGGACGGCATGACCTATACATATTCAGGCGCGCAATACGGCATCGGCTTCGGCACGGCGCTCGCCATCGCGATTTCCTACGATAACAATCACTCGATCCTGTGGGCCATCATCCATGGCTTTTTCAGCTGGTTTTACGTGATCTATTACGCGCTCGCCTACTAGGCAGCGCCTTCTCGGCCCCGCAAATCCGGTCTATGCTCCAAGCCTAGAAGCCGAATTCGGGCACACAGCGTCGGGTAGGGGTACAGCGTGATTTCTGTTGGTGCGTTCCGTAGGGCTGCGGCCGTGCGTCTACCGCTGACGCTTGCCGTTGCCTTGTTGCTTGGTGCGGGCGCCGCGCTCGCCGCGCAATATGAGAGTGCGCCGTCCTTCACCGCGCGCGCCGTGCTGCCGCCGAGCCTCCTCAACAGCCCCTATTACAAGGTCCAGGACCAGGTGGGGGTCGAGAACTACCAATATGTGTTCAACGTGGACACGCAGTGGGGACCGTTCCGCATCGTGGGCACCACACTGTTGCGGGTGCGGGCCCGCGAGATGCAGGCGGCGGCCAAGCTGGCGGAGATCGGCGGCGCCGAGACTCTGGTGGGCGCGGCAGGGGCCACGGCGCTGAAACCGCTCGGCACTGCCAAGGGCCTCATCACCGCGCCCGGCAAGACGATCGGCGATACGTTCAAGGGCGTCGGCAATTTCTTCGGCGGCATCAATGCGGGCATGAAGGCGACGGATCCGCGTAAAGAGGGCATCGTCACCTCGGTGACGGGCGGTGCCGCGGCGCGTCGCAAGCTTGCCTTCGACCTCGGCGTCGATCCTTACACGAGCTTCAAGCCTCTCGATGAGCAGCTGACGCGGCTCGCCACGGCAAGCGCCATCGGCAATACCGGCGTGAATGTGGGGCTGAGCTTCGTCACCGGCGGGGCCAGCATCGCCATCAGCGCGACCTCGACCAGCCAGAAGCTGCGCGAGGCGCTGCGCGACAAGACGGCGGCGCAGCTCGAGGAGACGGGCCGCGAATTCCTCACCGCCATGGGCGTGGCGAAGAGCGCGCAAGACGCGTTCTACGGCAACGCCAATCTGACGCCGACCGACAAGGCGGTCATCGTCGTGGCGCTGAAGACGCTCGGCACCGTTCCTGGCCGGCAGATCTATGTGGAGACCGCTTCGGGGGCGAGCTCCATCGAGATGGCCTTCTACTATCGCCGTCAGTCCGAGCTGATCGCCAACTACAACAAGAACATCGCGCCGGTCAGCGGCTTCATCCGGGCGGGCCGCGCGCCCATGATCGAGACGGGAAAGGGCACGGTGTCGATCCTGCCCGTGGATTATCTCTATTGGAGCGCGCCGATCGAGGCCTTGGCGTCGAATGGGCGTGGCCAGATGTGGCTGACGGGTCGGGCGAGCAAGCGGGCGACATCGCAGCTCGGCGCGCGCGGCTGGACCGTGACGCCCAATGTCGGACCCCGGCTGGACTAGCACAACCCCGCGTTCCGCACGGGGCGTCTCTCCTATCCGCCCTCATAGCCGATGCCTGGGGCCCCGCGCCGCCGCGCGGGATCGGCATGTCCGCGGCGATAAACTCGCCTGAAAATAGCGCATGACATATCAACACGTTTAAGTTGCATTTGTCGCTCCGAGCCGTAGACTGATCGGTATGCGGGCCCGGGCCATGAAAGCCCGCAACACAGCATGATCGAGGGCTGACCAATGCTGCCAAAGCTCAAGGCGGTGTCCGCCTTGTCGTTGATCGTTGTCGGTGCCGGGTTGGTTCTGGCGCGGCCGGCGGGCGCGGAGTCCGGCTCCTTCGAGTACCGCGAGGTCTGCGACGCCTCGGCGGCGATCGGCCTCGACGCCGATCACTTCGCTGTCGCCGATGACGAGACCAACACGCTAACGGTCTATCAGCGGGGCAAGGCGGACGCGGTCGATTCCGTCGATCTGGCGGCATTCTTGGGAACCACGCCGAAGAAGGAAACGGACCTTGCAGCCGCCGCCGTCATCGGCAATCGCATCTACTGGATCGCGTCGCACTCCAAGAACAAGGCGGTGCGCTGGCGCCTCTTCGCCACGGACATCGTGGCCGGAGCGGTTCCCGGTCTCGCCCCGGCCGGCACCCCAGACACGGGGCTGACGCATGATCTGATCGCCGCGCCGCAGCTCGCACCCTATGACGTCAAGGCGGCGGCAAAGCGCCCGGCGGAGGACAAGACCGGCCTCAATATCGAGGGATTGGCCGCGACCGAGGACGGCAGGCTGCTGATCGGGTTTTCGAGCCCCGCTGCGGGCCGGCAAGGCGTTGATCGTGCCGTTGGACAACCCGGCGTATGTCATCGAGGGCGAACCCGCAAAGCTCGGCAAGCCGATCGAACTCGATCTAGGGGGCAGGGGCATCCGCAGTATCGAGCGCGTCGGCTCTGACTATCTCATCGTCGCGGGCCCTTACAACGACGACGGGTCGTTCGCGCTCTTCCGCTGGACCGGCGTACCGGATGCCGTGCCGCAAGAGATCGATACCGCCGGCCAGATGGCCGATTTGAACCCCGAGGCCATTTTCGCCATTCCCGACACTGCGGCGGCGCAGATCCTCAGTGACGACGGCGGCGTGAGGATCGACGGCGAAGCCTGCAAGGACTTGGACGACGACAGCGAGAAATCGTTCCGCAGCATCGTGTTCGTTCCAGGCTGAAAGCAGGCTCATCCTTCCCGATGGCTTTGAGCATGCGCTGGAGTACATTCGCGACGGGCCCATCGCCGCATCTGCCGCTTTGCCACTTTTGACGCGCAATCTGGCGCTAGGCCCTTGCCGGGCTTATGAAAAGGCATGGATTTGCGCGATAACCGGCTGAACGGCCTGGCGGCGACGGCTGGCGTGATGGCGATGGCGGGTCTTTTGGGCCTGCTCAGTGCTTGCGCCAGCGGGTCGGGGCCCGAGGATGCCTATAAGCAGCTCACCCGCGTGGATCAGGGCAAGCCCTATCTCGGCATGAGCAAGGCGGAAGTGCTGACCTGCGCCGGCCAGCCGCGCTCGCGCATTCCCGCGGGCCCGTCCGCCGAGACGCTGGTCTATCATTATAGCGGCGCTGGCCCGGTGCCGCAGTCCGCCGATGCGGACTCCGGCGGCAAGAAGAAGGTGTCGAGCCCGTTCGGCGGCAAGAAGAAATCGAAGGGCCCGAATGCTGAGTGCTCGGCGAGCCTGACCTTCGAGAAGGACGTCCTGGTGCGTGTCAGCTACGCCCATATGAATGTGCGCAGCCCGTATGAGTGGCAGGGCGAAAAGACCGAAGCGGCCCAGGAAAAGATGCGCAATGAGGGCGTGCCGACCTGCGCCTTTTCGCTGCCGCGTTGCCGCCGCTAGGCGGCGTGTCCGTCATACCGGCGAACGCCGGTATCCAGAACAATTCTCAGAGCATGCGATGGCGCGATGGATTCCGGCTTTCGCCGGAATGACGCTTGGGGCGGGCGCTTAGTCCGGGGCGTGGCAGACGGCCTCGATATTGTTGTCGTCCGGATCGAGCCCGAAGGCGCCGTAATAATTGGCGTGATAATGCGGCCGCAGGCCCGGCGCGCCGTTGTCCTTGGCGCCGGCGGCAAGCGCCGCCTGATAGAAGACGTCGACATCGGCGCGGGAGCCCGCAGTGAAGGCCACATGCACATGGCTGCCTTCGGCGACCGGGGCCTCGCCAATCCAAAAGAACGGTTTGTTGTCGGCGCCGAAGCCGGCCGCCGGTCCGCTGCCGGTGAACTCGGCGGGGATCTCCATGATCAGCCCGATGCCGAGCGGCTTGAGGGCCTTGAGGTAGAAGGCAGTGGCGCGGCCGATGTCGCGCACCGGCATGCCGACATGGTCGATCATCTCTAAGCGCTCCTCTGTTGCGCTACCGCTTCGCTACATGAGCGCTTAAGTGCGCTCGACCATCTTGGCCTTCAGCGAGGCGATGGCCTTGGCCGGGTTCAGCCCCTTGGGGCAGGCCTTGGTGCAGTTGAGAATGGTGTGGCAGCGATAGAGCCGGAAGGGATCTTCCAGATCGTCGAGGCGCTCGCCGGTCCGCTCGTCGCGGCTATCCTCGACCCATCGCTCAGCTTGCAGCAACACGGCGGGGCCGAGATAGCGGTCGCCGTTCCACCAGTAGGACGGGCAGGCGGTGGAGCAGCAGGCGCAGAGAATGCATTCGTAAAGCCCGTCGAGCTTCTCGCGGTCCTCATGGGACTGGCGCCATTCTTTTTGCGGCGTCGGGCTGTCGGTCTTCAGCCAGGGCTCGATGGAGCGGTGCTGAGCATAGAACTGCGTCATGTCCGGCACGAGATCCTTGACCACCGGCATATGCGGCAGCGGATAGACGGCGATGGCGCCCTTGGCATCATCGGCGTGCATGGTGCAGGCCAGCGTGTTGGTGCCGGCGATGTTCATGGAGCATGAGCCGCACACGCCTTCGCGGCAGGAGCGGCGGAAGGTCAGCGTCGGGTCGATCGTGTTCTTGATCCAGATGAGGGCGTCGAGAATCATCGGCCCGCACTCGTTCATATCGACCCAATAGGTGTCGACGCGCGGATTGTCGGCCGTGTCGGGATCGAAGCGATAGATGCGGTATTCGCGCCAGCGGTCCGGCGCGGCGTCCTTGGCCGGCGGGTTCCACTCTTTGCCCTTGGTGATCTTGGAATTCTTGGGAAGTGTGAACTGGACCATCTAGTACACCCGCTCCTTGGGCTCGATATAGGCGACCTCGTTCGACAGCGTGTAGGTGTGCACCGGGCGGAAGTCGAGCTTCACGATATGCGTGCCGTAGTCGGCATAGGACAGCGTGTGCTTCATCCAGTCGGTGTCGTCGCGCGTGGGGAAGTCCTCGCGGGCGTGCGCGCCGCGGCTCTCCTGCCGCGCCAGCGCGCCTTGCACGGTGACGGCGGCCTGGGCGATCAGGTTGTCGAACTCGAGCGTCTCGACGAGATCGGTGTTCCAGATCAGAGAGCGGTCGGTCACTTTCAGATCGGCGGCGTCGTCCCACACCTGCTTGATGCCCTTCACGCCCTCTTTGAGCACCTCCTCGGTGCGGAACACCGAACAGTCGCGCTGCATGGTCTTCTGCATGGCCAAGCGCAGCTCGGCGGTGGGCGTACCGCCATCGGCGTAGCGCAGGCCGTCAAGGCGCGCGATGGCCGCCTCGCCCAAGCCCTTGGGCAGTTCGGGAACGTCGCGGCCCTTGCCGACCACCTCGGCGCAGCGCATCGCCGCGGCGCGGCCGAACACCACCAAGTCAATGAGAGAATTGGAGCCTAGCCGGTTGGCGCCGTGGACCGAGACGCAGGCCGCCTCGCCCAGCGCCATGAGGCCCGGCACGATGGCGTCCTTGTCGTCGCCCTTCGGCGCGATCACCTCGCCGTGCATGTTGGTGGGGATGCCGCCCATATTGTAGTGGCAGGTCGGGATGATCGGGATCGGGCCCTTGGTGACATCGACGCCGGCGAAGATGCGGGCGAGATCGGTGATGCCCGGCAGCCGCTCGGCCAGCATGGCGTCGTCGAGATGATCGAGATGGAGATGCATATAGTCCTTGTCGGGACCATGCCCGCGGCCTTCGCGGATCTCGATGGTGATGGCGCGGGAGACCACGTCGCGCGAGGCGAGGTCCTTGGCGGAGGGCGCATAGCGCTCCATGAATTTCTCGCCTTCGGAATTGCGCAGGTAGCCGCCTTCGCCGCGCGCGCCCTCGGTGATGAGCACGCCGGCGCCATAGACGCCGGTCGGGTGGAACTGCACGAACTCCATGTCCTGGAGCGGCAGGCCGGCGCGCAGGACCATGGCGTTGCCGTCGCCGGTGCAGATATGGGCCGATGTGCAGGAGAAATAGGCGCGACCATAGCCGCCGGTGGCGAGGATCGTCTGGTGCGCGCGGAAGCGGTGAATGGTGCCGTCGGCCAGGTTCAGCGCCACGACGCCGCGGCAGGCTCCCTCGTCGTCCATGATGAGGTCGATGGCGAAATACTCGATGAAGAATTCCGCCGATTGCTTCAGCGCCTGGCCGTACATGGTGTGCAGCATGGCGTGGCCGGTGCGGTCGGCCGCCGCGCAAGTGCGCTTCGCCGGGCCCTTGCCGTAATCCATGGTCATGCCGCCGAAGGCGCGCTGCAGGATGGTGCCGTCGTCATTGCGCGAAAAGGGCACGCCCCAATGCTCGAGCTCGTAGACCGCTTCGGGCGCGTTGCGGCAGAGATATTCGATGGCGTCCTGGTCGCCGAGCCAGTCGGAGCCCTTGACGGTGTCGTACATGTGCCAGCGCCAATCGTCGGGGCCCATATTGCCGAGCGCCGCGGCGATGCCGCCTTGCGCCGCCACGGTGTGGGAGCGCGTGGGGAACACTTTGGAGATGCAGGCGGTGCGCAGGCCCGCTTCGCTGCAGCCGACCACGGCGCGAAGGCCTGAGCCGCCGGCGCCGACGACGAGAACGTCATAGGCGTGGTCGGTGACCGGATAGGCGCGGCCGTTGATGTGAACCGCGTTGTGCGGCGGCGTGACTTCTGGCGTGGCGTCTTGAGGCATGGACGTCAGCTTCCGAGACTGATTTTCAACAAAGCCAGCGCACTGGCGAGACCGACGGCGCCGGCGAAGAATGTTACAGCCAAGATAGCGACGATCTTGTAGCCGCCATGCACGTAGTCCTCGATGATCTCTTTCAGGCCGATGCGCATGTGGATCGCGGCGGAGAGGATCAGCGCCAGCAGGAGCACGGCGACTACGGGCTGGGCGAGATAGGCGCGCACCTCGCTATAGGGCGCGCCGATATGGCCGACAATCGAGAGAATGAGGAAGATCACCAGCGGGATGTTGGCGATAGCCGTGACGCGCTGACGCCAGAAGGTCTCCGTGCCGCGATGGGCGGCACCGAGGCCGCGGACGCGCTTGAGCGGTGTGGCCATGGCTAGTGGCCCCCCTGCAGCGCGTAGCCGACGATCCAGACGAGAACCGTGAGCACGATGGATGAAATGATGGTGAGCCAGGCGAGGACCTCGATGCTCGTCTTGTCGAGGCCGGTGCCGGTGTCCCAGATGAGATGGCGGATGCCGCCCAGCATGTGGTGGATCAGCGCCCAGGTGAACAGGAACAGCAGCAGTCTGCCGATGAAGCTCGAGAAGAACTGATCGACGATGGCATAGGCTTCGGGGCCGATGCTCACGGCGACGAGCCACCAGGTCAAAAGCGCGAAGCCTACGGCCAAAGACGCGCCGGTGATGCGATGCGCGATCGACATCATCATGGTCAGCATCGGCCGGTAGATTTGGAGATGCGGCGAGAGCGGACGCTCAGCCTCTAGTCGATTAGCCATTGGAATTTGCAATCGTTGCCCAGACGATCCTTCTCATAGCCCAGTCGCCGGGCAGGGGCAATCAGGCGGCCTGCTTCCTTTGGTCCACCCGTTGCGGGGGCTCCAGCGGCCGTCTCGATACGTGATGCGGGGAAAAGTCGAGTTTAAGCGGGTCGCGCGATCTCGTAGCAGGCCTCAACATCGTCCGCGAATTTGGACATGATCCAGGTGTGGCCGCCGTCGACGGACTCCCACACATGCGAGCCGACGATATAGGCGATGCCGCCCATGATGCCTTCGAATGGGCCTTCCCAAGCCATTGGCAACTCCCCCAGTTGCGAATCTCAAGGTCCCAGGATGGGTCCTAAACCTTTGACAGAAGGTTTATTTCCGCTGGGTGGGGCCTTTGTTGGGGGCTTTGGGGGCGGGTTTTGGCCTATTCGACGACGCCGCAGGCGATGCGGGGGCCAGCGTCGCCGGCCGGGTCGGAGACATAGTCGTCGGGGCCCTCGTGGAGGACGATGGCGGATCCGTCATCGTCGAGGAGGCCGCCGATGCTGACCATCTGGTTCAGCACCTCAATCCTGAGCTTGCCGTTCTCGGGCACGTGGATGTTGGGCATGTCGCCGGCATGGGGGCCCGCCTCGTTCATCAGGCCGTGCTCGTCCTCTTCGGGGTTGAAGTGGCCGCCGGCCGACTTGAAGTCGGGCGCCTCGCATTTGCCTACCGCATGGATGTGGAAGGCGTGGTCGCCGGGCGGCACAGCGGTCAGGTCCACCGCCAGCAGGACGCCACTGGGGATGGCGATGAGGGTGACCTTGCCGACTTCCTTGCCGTCCGGGTCCTTGAGGACCGCGACCGCCTTGTCGGCGGCAAAGGCGGGCGATGCGAGGGCCAGGCCGGCGATCAACGCCGTTGCCAGCCAGATGTCTTTGCGGATCATGATACGCCTCCTACTGCACGCGTCCCCGCGCCGCGCCGAGTATAGCGCAGATTTCGCATTTATCGGGGCAGCGCCACCCAATAGTCCATATCGAGGACAACGCCGTCCTCGAGCTTGCCGTCCGGCTTGACGCCCGGGAAGTCGGCGCAAGCGCGGTCCTTCACGGCGAAGGTGCGCAAACGCAGCGCGCCCATGTCCGACTGTCCGGGGAGCTCGGCTTTGTCGAGGACCTCGCTCCACGCATAGATGGTGTCGCCGGCAAAGGAGGGCGCTGCGTGGCGGGCGCCGTTGAGACCCAGAACATGAAAGGCGTTGGCGAGCCCGTTGAAGCTCAAGCTCCGGGCGATCGAGATGATGTGCCCGCCATAAACGAGCCGGCGGCCGAAGCGCTCTTGAGCTTCGCGGTGCTGGTTGAAGTGCACGCGCGCGGTGTTCTGGTAGAGGCGCGTGGCCATCTGGTGCTCGGCCTCTTCGATGGTCTGGCCGTCCACGTGGTCGATCTTGTCGCCTACGCGATAGTCTTCCCAGCGGCGCGGCGAGCCCGCCAGCGCATAGTCGTAGACGGTGAGTTTCAGGGCGGGCAGCGCCTTGCCGAGGGTCTCCGGCGCGACACTCTCGTCGTTCTCCGGGATGACGGTCTCCGGCGCCGGCGCGTCAACGTCGCGCTTGGTGACCATCACCCAGCGCTTGAAGCACAGCACGACCTTGCCCTTCTGGTTGCGCCCCGTGGTGCGCACATAGACCGTCCCGTTTTTGCCGTTTGAGTTCTGCTTGACGCCGATCACCTCGGACACCGAGGCGATGGTGTCACCGGGATAGACAGGCGCTTCGAAGCGGAACTCGGCGTAGCCGAGATTGGCGATGGCGTTGCGCGAGATGTCCGGCACCGTCTTGCCGATGACGAAGTGGAACACCAGGATGTCGTCGATGGGCGCGCGCGGGTAGCCGATGGATTGCGCGAAGGCGTCCGACGACTGCACGGCGAAGCGTCCGCCATAGAGGGCGGTGTAAACGCTGACATCGCCCACGGTGACGGTGCGCGGCGTGGCGTGCACGATCTCCTGGCCGACCTTGAAGTCCTCGAAATAGTTGCCGGTGACGGTGCGGTCGATCTTTGCTGAATTGGTCATTGTGTGGGTGTTGCGTATTTGAGGCCGATGATGGAAGCGACGAGCGTGGCGAGAAAGAACAGCCGCAGCGCCGTGGCCGACTCCTTATAGAGGAGTATGCCGACAATGGCAGTGCCTACGGCGCCGATGCCCGTCCATACCGCGTAGGCCGTGCCGATCGGAATCTCTTTCAGCGACTTTTCCAGGAAGACGAAGCCCAAAAGAATACAAACGCCGAAAATCAACGTCGGCCAGAGCTTCGTGAAGCCTTCGGTGAGCTTCAGGGTGGAAGCGAAGCCGATCTCGAACAGTCCGGCTAGCAATAGATAAACCCAAGCCATGGCGTTGCGTACCTTTGCCGATTGATGGGGTGGCTGCGCGGCTTCGTTCCGCGGCCCGGCCAGCGGGGCGGACCATAATTTCGCGGGCGCGAACTGTCACCCATCTTGCGCGCAAAGCGGGACAAGGCGGATCTGGATTCTAGGGCAGGGCAAGGCCAGGCCGCTCGCGGTGGCCAAAACCAAAATGGCGGCCCCGCTCTTCGCTAGGGCCGCCATTTCAGCAAAAGGAGAGGTCGACGCGGCTAATTAAGCGCGGTCGAGCTCAGCCGGGAGATAGGACGTCACTTCCATACCGGCTTCAGATTCAGTGATTTCGGGTTTCAGCCACTCTTTCATGGTCGTCTCCTTGCAGTGAAATTGTTCAACTCATCTTGCAGACTAGAGAATGGGGTGCAGGGATGAGAACCGCATGAAGCGCTCATGAACAGCGTCTGACAGTCAGATTATGGGAGTCTGACAGGTTGTCGCAGGGGTAGGTCCGAAGGCAGGCGAAATGGCGGATGCACAAAGAAAAATGGCGGCCCCGCTATCGCTGGGACCGCCATTTTCCGAAAACTTGCTAGATCAGCGCTAATTAAGCGCGGTCGAGCTCGGCCGGGAGATAGGAAGTAACTTCCATACCAGCTTCGGACTCAGTGATCTCGGGCTTCAGCCACTCTTTCATGGTCGTCTCCTTCGGTGAACTTCAAGACTAGATAATGGGGTAGGGGGATGAGAGCTGCATGAAGCGTCCATGAACGCACCCTGACACCCACATTAACGAATTCTGACAGAAAAAACCCTTATGGACCAATCGGATAACGTAGAATGACCCCGCTCCGACGGTCTCTAGGCCGCCCCGAACGGGGTCTTTTTCATGTTCCGGTGCGCTATTTGAACAGCAAGACCGCCTTGGCCAGGGTGTTGTAGACGCCCCAGAGCAGCGGGATGCCGACGAAGGTCCAGGCCAGGATCAGCTTGACCTTGTTTGCGCCCGAGGCGTCCTCATGGTGCTTGGCTTCAGTCATCGGTGCCTCCCTTAGGCGTCCACGTCTTCAGGGTTCATGTGGTGGTGCTCGCCCACCGGGTGCATCAGCCAGTTTAACACGAAGCCGACCAGCAGGAGCCCGGCCATGATGTACATGGTCACCGAGTAGGCGTCGGCTTTGGCCACGCCATGGTCGATCTGGTACTCGCGAATGTAGTTCACTAGCACCGGGCCGAACACGCCGGCCGCCGACCAGGCGGTCAGCAGGCGGCCGTGGATGGCGCCCACGTAGCGGGTGCCGAAGATGTCCTTGAGATAAGCCGGGATGGTGGCGAAGCCGCCGCCATACATGGAGATGATGACCGCGTAGCAGGCGACGAAGAGCGCCACGGAGCCGATATTGCCGGTCCAGGGCACGATGGCATAGAGCACCATGCCCAGCGCGAAGAAGATCATGTAGGTGTTGCGCCGGCCGATATAGTCGGAGGTCGAGGCCCAGAAGAACCGGCCGACCATGTTGAACAGGCTCAAGAGGCCGACAAAACCGGCGGCCGCGGCGGCGCTGATCTGGCCGGGGAACATCTCCTGGCTCATGGCCGAGGCCTGGCCCAGCACGCCGATGCCGGCGGTCACGTTCAGGCAGAGCACGCCCCACAAGAGATAGAATTGCGGGGTCTTGAGGGCCTGGTCCACATGAACGTGCTCCGTGGTGACGAGCTTCTTGGGCTGCGCCGGGGCCACATAGCCTTCCGGCGCCCAGCCCTTCGGCGGCACGCGCACGATCACCGCGCCCACCATCATGAAGCAGATGTAGACGAGGCCGAGCACGATGAAGGTCTCCATCACGCCGACATGGGTCGGCGTGGCGAATTGCTGCATCAGCCAGACCGACAAGGGCGAAGCGATCATGGCGCCGCCGCCGAAGCCCATAATGGCCATGCCGGTGGCCATGCCTGGCCGGTCGGGGAACCAGGTGATCAGCGTCTTCACCGGCGAGATATAGCCGAGGCCGAGGCCGCAGCCGCCGAGGACGCCATAGCCGAGGTAGACGATCCAGAGCTGGTGCAGATGCACGCCGAGGGCGGAGATGAGAAAGCCGCCGCCGAAACACAGCGCGGCGGTGAACATTGCCTTGCGTGGGCCGACGCGGTCGAGCCAGGTGCCGGTTAAGGCGGCGGCCAAGCCGAGAAACACGATGGCGATGGAGAAGATCCAGCCGAGCTCGGTGAGCTTCCAGTCGTCAGGCGCGGATTCGGTGATGCCGATGAGCCGGGTCATGGGCAGGTTGAAGACGCTGAACGCGTAAACCTGACCGATGCAAAGATGGACGCAAAGTGCCGCCGGCGGCACAAGCCAGCGGCTGAAGCCTGGCTTGGCCACGGTGTGCGACCGGTCGAGCCAATGGAAAATGCCGCCAGAGTCCGCCTGAGCCGCGGTTGCCATCCGTCAATCCCCCTAGAAACGCTTTTATTACCGGTAGTCTGGCCGGGCTTCGCACGTATCGCAAGGGGTAACGGCTTTAAGAGCAGTTGCATCGCGCGCGCCGTTCAGCTTTTCGCGCGTCCGCCGCGCAATGCGACAGCGCCATGACAATGCGGTGACATGTTGGGGTATGGTACGGACCGGTTTCATTGCTTCAGCCCCATGAGCCAAGGCGGCAGGCCGCGCAGGAGGTAGGGCCGACCTACCGAAAGCACGGGCAACTCCCACTGGACAAACGCATGAGCGGCTGGAATTGTGCCGCGACTTTAGAAGGATTCAACGGTGCTAGCGAAGTCTCTGATCGACGGATATTGGCGGTTTCGGCGCGACCTGCACGAACCCGATAAAGGGCGCTACCGGCAGCTTGCCGCGCTTGGTCAAGCGCCCACGGCGATGATCATCGCCTGTTGCGATTCGCGGGTGGATGTCTCGGCGATCTTCGATGCCGGGCCGGGCGATATCTTCATCATGCGCAACGTCGCCAATCTCGTTCCGCCCTTCGAGCCGGATGGCAAGTTCCACGGCACCAGTGCGGCCGTCGAGTACGCGGCGCTCGTGTTGAACGTGCCAAACATCATCGTGCTCGGCCATTCCCATTGCGGCGGCGTTGCCGCCTATCGCGAAAAGCTGAAGGGGAACGCCGATGAGACGAGCTTCATCGGACGCTGGCTGACGCTCCTCGACGGGCTCGACGTGAAGGAGAGCGACGTTGCCGACTTCGGTCAGGAGACGGCCTTTGAGCTTGCCGGCGTTCGGCAATCGCTCGCCAATTTGCGGACCTTCGATGCGCTCAAGGAGCGCGAAGCGGAAGGGTTGCTCACGCTGCATGGGCTACATTTCGACATCGGCAGCGGTACCGTGCTGGCTCTTGACGAGAAGGCGGACCGCTTCCGCCCGCTGCCCGAGGTATAAAGCTAAGCCGCCTTCTTGAGCAGCTTGCGGTCGATGATCAGCTCGGCAATCTGGATGGTGTTTAGGGCGGCGCCTTTGCGCAGATTGTCCGAGACGATCCACAGCGACAGACCGTTGTCGATGGTCTGGTCGTCACGAATGCGCGAGACATAAGTGGCGTAGTCGCCCACGCATTCGACCGGGGTAACGTAGCCACCCGGCTCGCGCTTGTCGACGACGAGCACGCCCGGCGCATCGCGTAAGATTCTCCGCGCGTCCTTGGCCGAGATCTCGTTCTCGAACTCGATATTGACGGCTTCCGAATGGCCGACGAACACCGGCACGCGCACGCAAGTCGCCGTGAGCTTGATCTTGGGGTCGAGGATCTTCTTGGTCTCGACCATCATCTTCCATTCCTCCTTGGTCGAGCCGTCGTCCATGAAGACGTCGATATGAGGAATGACGTTGAAGGCGATCTGCTTGGTGAAATGCTTGGCCTCAGGCGTGTCGGTGACGAAAATGCCCTTGGTCTGGTTCCACAGCTCGTCCATGGCGTCCTTGCCGGCGCCGGAGACCGATTGGTAGGTGTCCACCACCACGCGCTTGATCTTGGCGTAATCGTGCAGCGGCTTCAGCACCACGACGAGCTGGGCGGTGGAGCAATTCGGATTGGCGATGATGTTCTTCTTGGTGAAGCCCAAGACCGCGTCGGGATTCACTTCGGGCACGATGAGCGGCACGTCGGGGTCGTTGCGCCAGAAGGACGAATTGTCGATCACCACGCAGCCCTTCGAGGCGATCTTCGGCGCCCATTCCTTGGCCACGGCGGAGCCCGCCGACATCAGGGCGAAGTCGACGCCGCCGAAGTCGAACTGCTCGAGGTCCTGACATTTGAGCCGGTGATCGCCAAAGGAGACCTCGGAGCCCTGCGAACGGCGCGAGGCGACGGCAAAGACCTCGTCGGCGGGAAACGACCGCTCGGCCAGGATATTCAGCATCTCGCGCCCGACATTGCCGGTCGCGCCGATGACGGCGACTTTGTAGCCCATGGATCTGCTCCTCGGTGTTGGCCGTCTTTAAGGGCAAGGCGGCCCGAAAGTAAAGGTGTCGCGCTCACGGTCGGTGGCGCCGGCCCCATCCCGGCCCGGTCCTCCCCCTCGGGTAGCACTGGCTAACATGCCGCCGCCCCCATAATGTCGCGGCCCCATTGCCTTCTTCCGCTCCAGGACCGTCAATCTTCTCAATCTGCACTACGCCATTCACGCCTTCGCGCTGAGCGGCGGTGGGGCGTTCTTCGCCGTCTATCTGCTGAAGTCGGGTGTGCCGGTGCCATGGGTGCTGGCCACCTTCGCGCTGATCCTGGCCGGGCGGTTCATTGTCAGGCCCATCGTCGTGCCGATTGCGGTGAGGACCGGCATGCGGGCGATCGTCATCGCCGGCGCCTGCATCACCGCGCTGGTATATCCGATCCTTGCCGAGGTGCATGGGCTTGGGCCGGCTCTTTTCGTGCTGTGCGTGGTCGCGGCGGTCGGCGATGCCTTCTATTGGTCCGGCTTCCACGCTTATTACGCCGCGCTTGGCACCCACGAGCATCGCGGGTCGGAGATCGGCGCGCGTGAGGCGCTTGCCGCTCTCGCCGGCATCGTCAATCCGGTGGTGACGGGCTGGGCGCTCGTGGTTTACGGCCCCCGCGTGGCGTTCGGCGTTACCGGCGCGATCCTCCTGCTGGGCACCCTGCCTTTGCTGTTCACGCCCGACGTGGCCGTGCCGCGCCAGGCAAAGGGCACCTTCCGCGCCGCCATGCCCGGCATCAAGCTGTTCATGGCCGACGGCTGGATCGCCGCGGGCTATTTTTTCGTCTGGGAGATCGCGCTGTTTCTGACGCTCGGCGAGAGCTTCGTCGCCTTCGGCGGCGCGCTGGCCCTGGCGGCCCTGGCGGGCGGCGCGGGCGGTCTCGTCCTCGGACGGTTCATCGACACCGGCCATGGCCGCAAGGCGGTCGTCTACGCCATCGGCGCGCTGGTGGTCACCACGCTGTTGCGCGCCGCCGCGCTGGACATATTCTGCTCGCCGTCATCGCCAACGCGCTCGGCGCGCTCGTGGTGTGCGTCTACATGCCGACCATGATGACGGCGGTCTACAATCAGGCGAAACAATCGGCCTGCACCTTGCGATTCCAT
>Ga0307378_10001554_pt1 | contig 36966 bp, 26 predicted proteins | sample UN1MG_FD_202238 | JGI IMG/M metagenome (GOLD analysis project Ga0307378, IMG submission 202238) | Soil microbial communities from Risofladan, Vaasa, Finland - UN-1 | ecosystem: Environmental > Terrestrial > Soil > Coastal area > Acid sulfate soil | place: Finland: Risofladan, Vaasa | collected...
CGAGTGAATTCGATGTGAGGGCAAATGAGCATCGAGAAGCTTATAATGGAAGCTTGTTTTATGAGACAGCAAGAAGAACATCTTTTGGGCTTACAGTTTCTTCTCAGAGAATTTCCTACGAAGATATTACAATGCCAGGGGAGGAGATTTATCTGTCACGACTGTTGAACAGGAAAGAGCAAAATGCTAATTTTGAGTTTTATTACAGGATTTTTTCTGAAACCTTCTTTTTTTTGAGGGGAGGTTATACAGAGTACGATTTTGAACATGTTGATTATCACTGGAGAGATTCCTATTCTTACCAAGGTTTAGCAGGTGTGCGGTTTCCGCTTTTGGGAAGTGTGAGAGGGACTATTTCGCTTGGCTATAAAAAGCTTATTCCAAGGAGTGAAGAGAGGCAGGAATTTTCAGGCCTTATTGGTGATACAAGCGTTGACTACAGGGTGTGGCGGTTTGGATTTCGACTACAGTACAGCAGGGACTGCCCGTTTTCATACTGGACGAACAGCGTCTATTATATAAGTGATAGATATGTATGGGGAGTATCGTTTTATTTAACCAGGTTTTTACGGGTCGACTATAACTATAATTATGGAGAAGGACGGTATCCCGAGCCTATGATGGCGTATATGCCAGATGGGAGTTATGAGGAGATAAAGAGAAAAGATACATATAGAACCCACACAGTGGGTTTTGTTTTCAGGGTAATAAGGAATACTGGTATTGGGATTAATGTTAGCTGGTGGAGCAGGGATTCGAATATTTACTGGGAAAACAGGGATAGGATGTTTGTAGGGGGATACCTAACCTACGACTTTTAATAGCAAAAAAGAGTACCAGGTACTCTTCTTGAACCTGGTACTTTTTTAGGCATGCAGTTTTTCAGTAGGCAGTTGGCAGTAAGTAATATCAAGTAACAAAACTGGGGACAGGCGGCTTTTTGGGTGTCCGAGAAGCCGCCTGTCCCCTTTTTTTATTGTGATTTCGGGTGGTTTATGTCATGGGTGATCCGAAATCCTACTGTGCCACAATTTTTGCCTTCATTGATAAAGGGAGCCTATTTGCCGATCGCAATGACGTGGGGAGGATTGCCATACCATATCGCAGTTTATTGACCTTTCCCATTGTTTAGAATAGAATTCGTCCACATAATAAGATAAGAACTACAGGGTAGTAAGCATTGAATAAGTCTGAAAGAATAATCCATTTGGAAGAATAAATTTATGAAAGTCCTATTAAATACATTAGATATTAATATAAGCGGTGGTGTGGCAAGTTACTATAAACTTATGAAAGATAAATTTAAGGAAGATGTTAAATATTTTATTGTTGGCAGTCGTATTGAACATGAAAGTATATATCACACAGCTATTCGTTTTATGAAAGATAATTGGGGATTTTATTTAAAGTTAAAAAAAAGTGATTATGATATTATCCATTTAAATCCTTCGTTAAATTTCAAGGGAGTTTTTAGAGAAGCGATTTTTCTATTGATAGCAAAGTCATTTCATAGGAAAGTTCTTATAATGTTCCATGGCTGGAATAAAAAGTTTGAAAAATTATTAGACAGGTATTTTCTCTTTTTATTTAAAATGGTCTATTTTAAGAGTGATGCAATGATTGTGTTATCATCAGATTTTAAAGATAAAATAAAAAAATGGGGTTATAAAGGGAATATTTTTTTAGGCTCAACATCTGTAAATGATGACTTATTGATAGATTCTGATGAAGATTACATTAAATCAAAGTTTAGAGCCGATAAAGAGACTTTTGTGATACTTTTTCTTTCACGTATTGAAAAAGATAAAGGAATATATGAAGCAATAGATGCTTTTAAGATAATAAAAAATCGATTTAACTTTGTTAAGATGATTATTGCAGGGGACGGATCAGAAATTGCTAATGTATATAATTATGTGGCAGAGAGTAAAGCTTACGATATAGAATTCCTTGGATATGTGAGTGGTAATTTTAAAAGGCAAGTTTTTATGAGTTCTGATATTTATATTCTTCCTACTACACATGGTGAAGGTATGCCTATATCGGTTTTAGAAGCAATGGCATTCGGTTTGCCGGTAATCACAAGATCGGTTGGCGGCTTAAAAGATTTTTTTGAAAATGGGAAAATGGGCTATATTACAGAAAGTAAAGATCCAAAGGTGTTTGCTGAGTTAATTGAAAAATTGATATTGAATAAAAGCTTGCAGCAGGAGATTTCTATTTACAATAATAGATATGTTAAAGAACATTTTTTGGCTTCTAAAGTTGCAAAGAGAATTGAAAATATTTACCAAGAGATAGTAAATGTTGATTGAAAACATTATTTCTAAACTTGAATATCATATGAGAGCAAATGATTTTAAAGGATATGATCCTTATGATGCTCTAAACAGCCCAATACTGAGGACACTAACGTTTAATAATAGGTTTTTAGGAATCATATATCTGCAGTTTGTAAAAAAATGTCCTTTTAATTTAAGACCTGTTTTATTAGTAAAAAAAGGAATCAATCCCAAAGGCTTTGGCCTTTTAATTTCTGCTTATGTAGGAAAATATAAATTATCGGGTAATAATACAGATATAGAAGAGGCGAAGAGCTTTGCTGAATGGTTAATACAAAACTACTCTAAAGGTTATTCCGGATATTGTTGGGGCTATAACTTTGATTGGCCTAATAGAAATTCATTTTATAAAAAGGGGCTGCCTACTATTGTAAATACATCCTTCATTGCAAATGGATTTTTAGATTTATATGATATTTCTAAAGAGAAAAAATATTTAGAGGCTGCCGAATCTTCCTGCCAGTTTATAATAAATGACCTGAATAAATACGAAGAAAATGACTCATTCTGTTTTTCATATACACCTGTTGATAACAATGCTCGGATTCATAATGCTAATATGCTGGGATCTGCTCTATTAGCAAGAGTAAATCATTATGTTTCTCACAAAGATTATTTAGAATTTGCGATAAAAAGTATGAAATTTTCAATAAATCATCAAAACGAAGATGGTTCTTGGTACTATGGTGTGGGTTGGAAGCAAAAATGGATAGATTCCTTTCATACTGGGTACAATCTTCTTGCTTTAAATGACTTTATTAAATATGCAGGCTGTAATGAGTATTATCAAAATTTTAGAAGGGGATATGGATTTTATGTAAGTAATTTTTTCACTGAAGATGGTCTTGTAAAATATTACAATAACAAATTGTATCCTTTGGACTGTCATGCTTTTGCTCATGCTATTATAACGCTTTCCTCTTTAGGCGGCTTGTCAGCAGGAAGTAAACAAATTTTAGAAGGGGTTGTTAAAAAGGCAATAAAAATATTTTGGAATGAAGATTCAGGATGCTTTTATTATCAGAAAAGAAAATTTTGGACAAATAAAATCAGCTATTTGAGATGGTCACAGACATGGATGTTTGTTGGATTATCCTGTCTCATGTATTTCGGGAAAAAACATGGCTATTCCTTCGACTAATATTCTAGGCGTTCGAGTTGATTTAGTAGACTTGCCGCAGACACTTCAATTAATTGAAAATTTTATTAATTCGGGAAGGCCTCATCAAATAGTAGTTGTAAATGTTTCTAAGATTGTAAAAGCACAGTACGATAACTTCTTAAAGAAAATTATAAACGATGCGGATTTAGTTGGGGCAGATGGCATTCCTGTTGTATGGATGTCAAAATTGTTTAAGCCTGTAATACCTGGCCGTGTAAATGGAACAGATTTAATGAAAGCATTAGTTGCAACTGCAGCTCAAAAGGGATATTCAGTATATTTTTTTGGTGCTGAAGATGATGTTATTAATAAAGTAGTTTCCTTTTACTCCAAAAAATATCCAGCGTTAAAAATTGCCGGAGCTAGAAATGGCTATTTTTCAGAAGATGAAGAAATTGACATTGTAAAGCAAATACGTAAATCAAATGCAGACATCATGTTTGTGGGTTTTGGATCCCCAAAAAAAGAAATATTCATTAATAAATATAAATATCAAATGAAGGTGCCTGTCATTCATGGAGTTGGAGGTAGTTTTGATGTTGTTGCCGGTAAGACTAAGCGTGCACCGATTTGGATGCAAAAATATGGCTTAGAATGGTTTTTCAGAATTTTACAGGAACCCAAAAGAATGTTAAAAAGGTATTTAGTTACTAATTCTCTTTTTATTATTTTTGTTATTATGAAGATGTTAGGAATAAAAAAATTTAAATGAGGGTCAATAATTAAATGTATTTTACGAAATCTAGTTTAGAAATTTATTTCAAATGGCAGTGAAATAAGATACCTTACAAATAGGATAGTAAAATGTTAGAAAAGAAAATGGTTGTAATAAAAAACGCAATGATATTATTTGATGCATTCATGGTATCGGCTGCTTTCTTTCTATCATTTTTTCTAAGGCGGCACTTTCACGAATTTTATAGATTTGACCTATTCCAATCAGCTCAAGTTTTTAATGTAATTAGCACACCATTGAGCGAATATTTAATAATGCTCTTTTTTTCTGTTCCACTTTGGTGCAGCATGCTGTATCTGAATGGGGTGTACAGTAATTGGCGGACTAGATCTCTTTTTGAAGCAGTGTGGATTGTTATAAAATCATCAATATTAGTAATCCTTATCTCTGGAACATTTCTATTTTTATTTAGGCTTATAATTGTCAGCAGATTATTCGTTGCCCTTTTTGTCGTGTCCAGCTTTACTCTTATAATATTAGAAAAAATTGCCGTTTTCTCCTTCATAAAGTACATACATAAGAAAGGTCATAACTTTGAAAGACTTCTTATTGTTGGAACTGGCAGGCGGGCTTCTAATTTTATCAGGAAAATACAAAGCCATCCAGAGTGGGGATTAAGGATATTAGGTGCCGTTGATGATGAGCCTTATCGAGAGATTGAGCAAGTTGGTGGTGTTGGAGTCATTGGCATTCTTAAAAATCTTCCTGAGATTCTCCATCTATACGCAGTAGATGAAGTTGTATTTGTTGTGCCCAGATCAAGATTGAACCATATAGAAAAGGCAATTAGAGCCTGCGAAATTGAAGGTGTCAAGGTAATGATAGCAATGGATTTATTTAATTTGGAAATAGCGAAATCACACCAGACAGAACTTGGTGGTATTCCTCTGCTGATATTTGATACTACAGTTGCCGAAGAGTGGCAGTTTTTTGTAAAAAGGGCAGTAGACATTGTTATGTCTGGATTGGCAATAATTATATTGAGTCCGGTTTTTTTAGTAGTGGCGTCTTTAATAAAGCTGAGCTCTTCGGGACCAGTGATGTTTAAACAAAAAAGAGTAAGTTTAAATGGAAGAAAATTTGTATTGTACAAATTTCGAACGATGTATAAAGGAGCGGAGAAGAAACTATCAGAGGTTGAAGCTTACAATGAAATGGGAGGACCTGTTTTCAAAATGAAGAAAGACCCTCGAATTACGCCTGTAGGAAGGATTTTAAGAAAATTCAGCATTGATGAACTCCCCCAGTTATTTAATGTATTTGTTGGACACATGAGTTTGATTGGACCGCGGCCTTTACCAATATATGAAGTGGAAAAGTTTGAACCCTGGCAAAGGAGGCGATTATCGATGCGGCCTGGTATTACCTGTTTGTGGCAAGTTAAGGGTAGAAGTAAGATAGACTTTGAAGAATGGATGAAGCTGGATCTTGAGTATTTGGATAATTGGTCTTTGTGGCTTGATTTTAAAATAATGGTAAAAACGATTCCCGTGGTATTGTTTGGAATTGGAGCATATTGAGTATATGAATCATAAAGATTCATACGACATGGAAGAAGTATTAAGAAATTTTATAGTTGAAAACTTCCTACCGTCAGCAGGACTGGACGCATTTGATAATGATGATTCATTCATGGAAAAGGGCATTATTGACTCGACCGGAATACTTGAGCTTCTGGAATTTATCGAAGAGACGTTTAGTATCAGTGTGGAAGATGAGGAAGTCATCCCTGACAATTTAGATTCACTGAATAAACTTAAATCTTTCATTAAGAGAAAAACAGGACATGTTGGTTAATAAAAATGGTACCTGGTACCATTTTACCCAAGAAATGATGCTGCCAATAAGCGTACCTGGTACTTTTTTTTTGAAAATAGCGAAAAAAAAGGCCTAAGGTACCAGGTACCATTTTTTCAGTAGAAAAATTATGAAATTTAGAAAAGATATTCTTAGAATCGACTGTAAGAAAGAAGAGGAGCAGATCTGTGAATTTATCCGCAAGCAGCAGCTTTCCATGAAACGAGACGGTGCTGTTGTGGGCTTGAGTGGTGGCATTGATTCTTCCGTGTGTGCTGAACTGTGTATGAGAGCACTTGGAAAAGAGAGGGTATTCGGTTTGATCCTCCCGGAGAGGGAATCCAGTCCCAAAAGCAGGAAATATGCAGTGAAACATGCCCTGAAAATGGGAATAAAAACAGAAGTCGTCGATATAACACCCGTACTTGAAAGTATTGGAACCTATGAGAGGCGGGATAAGATTATAAGGGGAATTTTCCCTGAATATGATGAGCAGTGCAGACTGAAAATAACACTGCCTTCTGATTTGTTATCCAGAGGTGCATTCAATTTTTTCACGCTCACGGTGGACGATGGGAGAGGAGGCATAAAGTCGGCGAGGCTCAAAAAGGAAATGTTGAACGGCATTGTTGCAGCAACGAATACAAAGCAGCGAACAAGGATGGTACATCTTTATTATTATGCTGAAAAAATGAATTATTTTGTCTGCGGAACAACAAATAAAAGCGAACTCATGCAGGGATTTTTCGTAAAATATGGAGACGCCGGTGTGGATATTGAATCTATTGGCCATCTTTATAAGAGTCAAGTATATGAGCTTGCTGAGTATCTGGGTGTCATCGAGGAAATTATACAAAGGATTCCCAGTCCTGACACATTCAGTTTTAATGTGAGCGACGAGGAGTTTTATTTTCGTATGCCTTTTGATAAATTGGACATGCTTTTGTATGCCTGGGAGAATGGAGTTTCGCACGAAAATGTGTGCGAAGTCATGGGATTAGATGAAGAACAGGTGAATAGGGCTTTCAGGGATTTTGCTGCTAAGCATAAAGCGACAGAGAATCAAAGGAAGCTTCCGCCGTTTCTTTAAGAAAATGAGAAGGCGTGCTGGGTGTCTTTTTTGTAAAGAGTGATTTTAATATGAAAAGATGCATAAATTGTGTACTGCCTGAGACTTTTCCCGGGATTAGATTCGATGAGGAGGGTGTATGTAATTTCTGCCGGAATTTCAGGGGGAGGAAAAACCTGGAGGAGAAAAAACTCAGATACAGGCAGCGTTTCGAAAAGCTTATAAAAGAACATAAGGGTAGAGCTGCCTATGATGCAATCATGTCTTATAGTGGTGGGAAAGATAGTACATATGTCCTGACTATTCTTAAAGAAAAGTATGGTTTAAATGTATTTGCAGTTATTTTTGATAACGGTTTTATTCCCGCACAGACGCTGGATAATATCCGCAATGTTACAGAGAAATTGTGTTTGGACAGTATCATTTTCAAGCCGCGTTTTGATGTCATGAAGAAGATTTTTACTGCAAGCTCAAAGAAAAACCTATTTTCTCCCAAGACTCTGACAAGGGCGAGCACCATCTGTACGTCCTGCATTACAATAATAAAGTTTTGCTCCCTTCGTTTGGCTGTTGAAAAAGATATCCCTTTTAATGTATTCGGGTGGTCTCCGGGCCAGATTCCGCTTGCTTCGTCTGTCATGAAGAATAACCCTCAGATAATCAAAGCGATGCAGAAGGCGGTGTTTGAGCCGCTGTTCGATGTGGCAGGGGATGATGTGAAGCCTTATTTTCTGGAAGAGAAACATTTTAAAGCGCCGTATAATTTTCCTTATAATATCAGTCCTCTTGCGTTTCTTGATTACGATGAAGAGAGGATATTTGAGAAGATTGCTGAACTGAGATGGAAGATGCCAAAGGATGTGGATTCCAATTCTACAAACTGTCTGCTCAATTCATTTGCAAATATTGTGCATAAAGAGCAGCATGGATTTCATCCGTATGCTTTTGAGCTGGCAGGACTGGTGCGGGAAGGTTATGTGAATCGGCGCACTGCTTTAGAGAGGCTTGAGGAAGCGGAAAATCCCGCGACAGTTAGACTCGCGAAGAAAAAACTGGGATTGAGGGAATAAGGAATCGTGCCGTAAAATTGGTACCTGGTACCTTTTTGCGGTGGATTTTTAAGAAAGGTACCAGGTACCTTTTGCTTTTGATCAGCTTGATCCCTAACTACTTTCTTTTATTAGATCATTCAGCTTGCCGTGCTGTCCGTTTTTTGGGGTCTTCCTTGGTTGCCTTGAATTTCTTCCATTTTGGAAACCGCAGTTCTGCATCCAGGCAGTGATTTCCTCTATCACACTTTTCCGCTTTTCAAGAATATCGTCTGAGTCGATGATACCATCGCCGTTAAAATCTCCGCATTCTTTCCTCGGTTCCCAGCAGTCCTTGAGCCACTTGTCATATTCATCAAGAGCAACATCAGTTATATCAATCAAGTCCTGCTTGTCTATGGTCCCATCGCTGTTGTAATCGCAGTCGGCTGGATTCCACCCTGCCAGCCTGGCCATAATCCACCAGAATGCTCTCCCTTTGAGGTCGCAGTTTAGCGATTTTGAATGAGCACAGTTACATGAGGAGCATTCTCCTGGATGGGCTGTGCACCACTCCTCAGCCCAGTTCTTCTGGACTCCGTTGTCCAAGTAGTTGCAGCCATCGTCAGCGTATTTATCCAGAAAGTAATTGCCGTCAGGGTCATAACTTTCGATGTCGGCAAAGTCGAAAAGGATCTTATTGTTTTTCAGGCAAAATTGTCGTATCTGGTTATTTCGAATATTAAGATTTCCCTCTTCGCCCGTGCCATTCAGATGTCCGGTCATATAAACGAATGTGACATCAGGGTAATCTTTTTCTAGTTGATTCATGAGATTGAGGTAAAGATTAATATTTGCTTCGGAGGTATTAGTCTGGCCGCACCATGACCATATTATCATGTTCCTGTCACAACCAGGCGTATTTAGCAGGTCCCTTGTTCTCTGTGCCCATGTGGTTCTGTCAGGATTGCCGAGGTCGCCCGGAGGCTCCGTATCATGGAGGGAAAGTGCTCCGTCACTCCCATCATGATTAAAAGAGTAGGTGTCCGATTGTCGCATGAGAACTTCCATCCCACTTACTATCTGGCTTCCATGGGATGTGTGTCCGTAGGAGATCCTGAACTGGCTCTTTGCCTTTTCTACCCAGTATTTTGGAAGATGAGTGATGTCTGTACATGTATGACCGATGATAGAAGGCTCCTTTGTATGAGTTGGTAGAGTAAATGCAAAAGAAATGAGAACAGCCAACAAAAGTGGTAAAGCCTTTAAAAATATACGTGCTTTTTTCTCCATTATTGCCTCCTACAGGGCAAATTTTAGGACAGAGAATTTTATAGCACAGGGAAAATCTGCCGTCAACAGGAAATGAAAAGGTACCAGGTACCTTTTTGCTTTTGAGATATCGTCTAGGTATTATTTAGTTTCGTTCTTTTAGGGCTAGTTTGTTAATTTTGCCAGATTTGTATTTGGGCAGACTATCAAAGAACTCGATTATTTGGGGTACTTTATAGAAAGCAATTTTTTTTCTACAGAATGTTTGAAGTTCCTTTTCTGTAGTTTTTGCCCCTTCCTTCAGCACGACAGCGGCCTTGATAGCTTCACCGAGGATATCATTCTTAATCCCAAATACAGCTGCCTCTGTCACATTATGGTGTTCAAGAAGACAATCTTCTACTTCTTTTGCACTGACCCGACTGCCGCCGGTTTTTATAATCTCTTTTTTACGACCAACAATATAAATAAAACCATCTTTATCTTTTCTGGCTAGATCTTCTGTATAAAGCCGGCCATCTTTAAGTACTTCTTCTTGTTCTTTTGGCTTGCTCCAGTAACCCATCATGACATTGTCCCCAATAACAACAATTTCTCCTATCTTACCAGAGCCAACCTCCTTGCCATGGTTGTTAACAATTGAGATCTTCACCTGTGGCACTGGAATGCCAACCGATCCAATTTTTTCATTAAGTCGATTAGATGGAAGATATGATATCCGGGGTGAGGCTTCAGTCTGTCCGTACATAATATAGATTTCTTTATCAGGAAAAGCACCTATAAGTCTCTTAATTACCTCTGGCGCCATTGGCCCTCCTGCTTGGGTGAAATAGCGAAGATGCTTAAATTTCCGAGAGGTAAAAGTTGATTTATGCATTAGAATCATAAAGTTGGAAGGAACTCCTGAAAATCCGGTAACATTTTCTTTTTCCATGGTGTCCAAAATGATTTCTGGATATATGAAGCGATTATCTATCACCAGTGTGCCGCCGACTGCTACGTGCGTCAGGAGTAGAGAGTTACCATATATATAATAAAAAGGCAGAATTACTATTACGCTGTCCTCAGGTCTAAGCTTCAAGTATTCAACAGTGGCCAGAGTATTGGAGATAAGATTGAGATGCGACAGCATAACTCCCCTTGGCATTCCAGTGGAGCCGGAAGTATAGAATATTGCAGCAAGCTGATGCGGATGGTTTTTATCTTTTTTGAACGTTAACTTGGATGGATTAACCTTTTCCAAATTTGTATTAGAATTTTGCAGAATGTTTTTAAGTGTTTCTACTTTTATGCTTTTGCTAATCAAGGGCAAATCATTATCAGAGATTATTAGTTTCAATGATGGGCATGATTTGACTACTTCCGCATAATTTATACGGCAAGACTCCTGAAGCATTAATATCACAGGCTGACAGTCATTTATAATATTTATAATATCTTTTGTTGTTAGCGATGTATCAAGCGGCAAAACGACATAGTCAGCTTGTAAGATAGCAAAATAAGAAATGATGTATTCGATTGAGTTTTCAAACAGAATTGCAATCCGAACACCTTTTTCAAGCCTGGTTTGCTCCAGATAATCGGCTAATTTTACAGCCGATTCTGCTAAATTGTGATAAGAAATTTTTTTGTCATGATGGATAACAGCATAATTATCGGGATAAATAACCGCAGTTTTATGTAATAAACTAAATAAATGCATTTTTATACGCAGATGGAATAAACATTAAAAGATACAATTTGTTACCCACTTTTCAGTTGATGAGTCCCACCACTGTAAATACAGAAGTTAAGTTCTGAAACATCAATTATTTATTTTCGAGAGAAAATTATAGACCGGATTATTGCGTAAGGTCAACTATTTTTTATTTATAAAGCCACATTCAAGCTCCACATTATAAAATTGGTACCTGGTACCTTTTTTTATTTTTGAAGGGTGAATGTTGTACTTGCAGGTTGGGGTGACATGCCTGCGATGTCATCGGTGTAGCTTTTTATGCTGACCTGGCATTGCTGACCGTTGGGGTATGTGCTGCCTGTCACTTTTAACTTGACGATGGCAATTGTCCCACTGCTTCCTGTTGGAATCGATGTGCCGGCTCCTAAAAATCCTCCGATCTTCAAAGTGCCGGAGGTGGTTTCGTTTCCGGCCACTGCTGCCCAGCTTCCTGTTAAACTTCCTTTTTCTACGCTTTGAAATTCGAACATATTGGCATCAAAAGTCATTCCCAGCCCAAAGACCTTAATCTCCTTTTCATTTCCGGTTATAGATATGGGTACATTAATTATGGTAGAGGCTGAACCCGAACTTGGATTGCAGTTAACTTCGATTTTATTACCTGAAGCAGGTGGTGGCTGTGGAGCGGACGCGGTTATTGTGGTTGAATCTGTGGCTTTGCTGGCTGCACTGTCGGTTACGGTAAGTGTTGCGGTGTAGGTACCGGCAGAGTTGTAGGTGTGAGAAGGATTTCTGGAAGAGGAAGAACTGCCGTCACCAAAATTCCATGAGTAGGAGTAAGGTGCTGTACCTCCGCTTGCGTTTCCGGTAAAGCTTACAGAGAGCGGCACCTCACCTGATCTAGGTGAAGCACTGGCCGATGCAGAGAGTTCGGATGTAGGTGGTGGCTGTGAATCGGATGCGGTTATTTTGGTTGAATCTGTGTCTTTGCTGGCTGCGCTGTCGGTTACGGTTAGAGTTGCGGTGTAGGTACCGGCAGAGTTGTAGGTGTGGGATGGATTTTGGGAAGAGGAAGAGCTGCCGTCACCAAAGTTCCAGGAATAAGAGTAGGGCGCCGTACCTCCGCTTGCACTTCCTGTAAAGCTTACGTCAAGCGGAACAGTGCCGGAAGAAGGGGAGCGGGAGCAGGAAGCTGAGAGAGATGGGGTTGAGGGTGGATCATCCGGAGCTGGCGGGTCATCATCATCGTCCCCATCATCCGGATCATCCTCCTGCGGTAACACACTTTTGCTGATGGTCAGACTCACATTCACCTTCTGAGGATTGTTGTAGCTTTCAGAGGCGGTGATTGTTATTCTTGCTGTGTAATTATCATCCTGTGCCGCAAGCCCGCTTTTGTCTATTGATACCAGATGCTCATTTATCTGGCCTGAGGAGCTGCTGCCCGGAGGCGAAACACTCAGCCAGTCAGCATCATCAGATATGGAATAAGTTAAGGTGTTTATTCCAGAGTTCTTAATCTTCAATATCTGAGGGGAAGAATTTTCACCTACCTCCGATGCTGTAAACGACATCTCAAATACATTCATCCAGATGACCGGACGTGTAAAATCTTCCACCATTGGAGTCATTGGATTCTTTTTGCACCCGGTTTGAAAGATCATTAATAAAGCCAGTAAAAACAATATAAATTGTGCTGTCCTTTTATAAAACATCTTTATTTCTCATTATTTTGTCATTGATTTCTTTATAAAAAACCACTCCGGATCTGGTAGCGGCATTTTTAATGTCGTCGACTGTATTTGTGATGGAAAGAGGGCTTGATTCTTTTGCTCTTCCCGATATTCTGAATTTTAATCTTACGAGTACACTTGGAGAAGAAGTCATGATAGGTTCACTCGAGAACCCACCAACCCTCACAACTCCTTCTGATATCTCGTTGGCATCTACCATAGTGAACCCGTTCAAAAGGGTTCCTATTTCGATACCCGCAAATTCTAATGTGCCGGAATCGAAAATGAGATCGAAGCCAAAGGATTTTATATTGAAGGGATTGTTTATGCGTACAGGTACAGTGATTTCTCTCTTAAATCTTGCATCGATGTCATCTATTGTGAGTTGGATATTAGGTGTTCCGGGTTGAATCTCTAAAGGTGCTGTCCGAGACCGGTTGTTTTGTGTAAAAGCAGTGCTGGAAGCATCTGCTCTTGACCTGCAGGAACAATCGCCGGGGAGTTCACTTATGCCCAGGAATTTCTCGAAAATCGCCTGTGCATCGGCGGGTGTAATGTTCGGTTCGGTAGCTGTCCCGTCGCAGTTGACATCGGCATTTTCTTTTTGTGTTTCCGTAGCATTCGAGATTATGCCGAGAAACATTTCGAAGGCATCCTGAGCATCCGCAGGGGTGATGCTCAAGTCTCCATTGACATCGCCGCACTGTGTGCTGAAGAGTGCAGACATGGATTTGTCTTGATCCATGTTGAATGTGATTTCGCTGTTATAAGAATCAGAGCCGCTGATGTCTCCGGTCCACTTTGAAAATCTGTAGTTTGTGGCCGGGAGTGCCGTAGCCTGAGCCGTATTTCCTGCTGGATAGGGATAGGTTCCTGTGTCGGGATTTGTGGACCCGCCCTGTCCCGGAGCAGGTGAGTCAGTTGCAGAGGATATATAAAGCTGGAAATTAGGTGATTCTTCGAGTGAAACTGTTTTTGCCTCTGACCACAGTGATGTAACGCCTGGATTTACAGAGCATCTTGCCTGGACTTTGACGGCATAAGTGCCGGCAGCACTCCAGATGTGAGATGCGCTTGTGGAAGATAACCAGGAGGAATATGTCCCATCGCCCCAGTCAAAATAATACTCGACGCTGTGGCCCTGGGAGCAGGAGGCTCCTCCAGTTGTATAGGTATATGAAACACCCGGGGCCCCTGTTGAAGGACCTTCAGGGGTGTCGGGCACTGTTACCTCGTGTACCGAGGCAGATGTGGTTACTTCGGTAGAAGCTGTTGCCTGGCTTGCGGCGCTATCGGTTACGGTAAGAGTTATGGTGTAGGTTCCGGCAGAGGAGTATGTATGGGCAGGATTTTGGGAAGAGGAAGAGCTTCCGTCACCGAATTTCCAGGAGTAAGTATATGGAGATATGCCGCCTGCTGCTGTTCCTGTGAAATTTACTATAAGAGGTATGTCTCCAGAGGTAGGAGAAGCTGTGCAGGAGGCAGCTAGAGCAGAAATCTGAGTTTGAGCGGTTATTGTGATTGAAGCTGAAGCCTGGGTTGTGGTGCTGTCGGTTATGGTGAGTGTTACAGTGTAGGTACCTGCAGAGGAGTAGGTGTGGGATGGATTTTGGGAGGAGGATGATTGACCGTCACCGAAGTTCCAGGAGTATGTGTAAGGTGCTGTACCGCCGCTCACGCTTCCTGTAAAAGTAACCTCGAATGGAATTTCGCCTTCAGCCGGAGAGGCCGAACAAGAAGCTTCAAGGGGCTCACTCTCTTCACTTGCGTTTATTATAATGGAGTCAGTATCCTGCTGGCTGCTGTCGTCTGTCACAGTGAATATGACAGTATAATCTCCTTCTTCTGAATATGTGTATGATGGATTTTGATCTGTAGAAGATCCTCCGTCTCCAAAATCCCAGTTGTAGGTGTAAGGTTCACTTCCTCCAGTTGCACTTCCCGTGAAACTGACAGTAAAAGGAACAAATCCTGATCCAGGGGATGCATCCATACTAGCAGTAAGAGATGCGCTAGTTTCATAATATTCATATGCTCCTATATCAGGAGCATAACCATAGTACGGCATGCTTACTCCTTGACCTGAATACCATGATAAAGGAGTATCCACAGTTATTATGTTGCTGTTGTAATCTACATTTGTTATTTTTGCTGTCTGGGTTTGTCCTTCTAGCTGGATTAAATCTCTGTCAATAATTCCAAAACCGTCACAGAAATAACCTGCGTCTTCTACAGGAATCTGATTACCAGAGCCCGAAGAAGTAATAGTAGTAAGCCAGCTTCCTGTATTTATGCAGGGACTCCCAGATTTTAAAAGGAAATTTTTATTGTTAGCATCAACAAAATCAGGATAGGCATCGATATTGTTAATGAATTGGGAAGGCTGCTGCAGCTCAATTTCTTGTATTGTATATCTTGAACCTAAATATCTAACAATATTTTTATCAGGAGCAGTATCAAATATTACATTATTTGTAAACAAATTTGGATACACATAATCTTTCCAACCTGAATCACCATTTATATATATCTGTTGTGGGCTATTTTCGAAAAATACATTATTTTTAACTATGTTATTTCTTATTTCCCCACCACCCTCGTATACGAGGAATCTAAAGCCCGCATCCATATCGGTTCCTCTATCACTTTTAAATGCTACATTATTATAGAATATATTATTATTTGCATAAGACTGATATCCACCATATAGACTTGTATATATCCCAAAACTATATGCCTTACAGTCTATGGCAATGTTTCTTCTGATAATATTATTCTGGCCCCCACAGAATTTAAGTCCGGCACCAGATGGAACGTTATAAAATACATTATCTTCTATCAAATTATGACTGACTTTTTGAAGCATATTCATTCCATCGTCACATGGATCATGAATATGATTATTTCGTACTATGTTATAAGATGAATAATCTTGATCGTTCGTGCTCCTGATTAGAAGACAGGAATGTGTATTTATTGGGCCCCCATCGATTTCATTTCCTTGAATCAAATTATAGTCAGCATTCGGGTATAATTCTACAGAGTCTCCATGGCTATTATAAATATAATTATCCAGGATTTTATTATAACTGGAATTTTCTATGTGTAATCCACCCCAGTCTGAAGAGCCTTCCATATTGCAGCTTTTAATTACATTGTTTTTTGAATTATTTTTAATTACTACGAAACGTCCAACATTAGATATTTTTAGTCCAACGACTGCAATAAATTCTTTATTGTCTAAAAGGACGCCTTGACTGAGACCTTCAATAATGACTTCTTCCTCTTCATAATTTCTGTAGGTAATATAATTTCCCTCACTCCCCGAATTTTCAGGAGAAATTGTTTCATTGTAGATGCCTGCTCTAATATAGACTGAATCTCCTGGCAACAATATAGAATTTGCTTTTCCTATCGTTTTCCATGCAGCTAAAGTGGAAAGGCCATTATTTTGATCATTTCCATTTGCGCTGTCTATGTAATAGATATTTCCGGCAAGAATATTGGTTGTTATGATTATAAAAATTATTATAAATCCAAATATGTTTCTCATAATTATTTTCTTAGCAATATATATGCCCATATAAAAATCAGTTATAATTAACAGCGAATAAAGGAATTAGAGAAAAGTGAGGGTAAATGTAATATATATAGTCATGCTCATAAATTGAACATATATGTTCATCTGATGAACAAATCCTTTTCAAGAAAGTATATAAAAATAGCAACAATAGTAAATTAAAATGGTTTTTTCTACACATGTATATTAGTCGCCTATTTAAGGTCGATTAACAGGGTGATTTTTCTTGTTTTCCTCACCTTTTGGGACTAATCATCATAATATAGAGTGCAACTCTGTTATTTTTATATGCAGAATGGTAAAATTAATATTATGTTTCCTTTTTTTGATGATTTATTTAAATATTTGGGGAAGTAATGGAAAAGAAGAAAATGCCATTTAGAATTGATTTAGAAAAGTTCTATTATCAAAAATACGGTGCTCTTAAACCTAAATTTAAATATAAATTAAAAATGTGGATGTTTGACTTTGGATTTCATGCTGTTGCAGTTTACAGGTTTGGGCAGTTTGCTGCACGTTTAAAAAAGCGAAATAAATTCCTCAGTGTGCCTTTCAGGTTTTTGTATCATATTATGAGTTATCACTTACTATATTTTCATTTTATATATATAAGCGGAAGAGCCAAAATTGGCCCAGGGTTTTATATAGCACGTGGGAATAGTATTATTATTCCTGGCATAAATATAGGAGAGAATTTCACAATTCATCATAATGTGACTATTGGAACACGTTATATAGGAGATATAAAAAGCAGGCCAACAATAGGTAATAATGTTTGGATTGGCATAGGTTCAATAATAACAGGAAAAATCAGAATTGGACATGATGTGACTATTTCGTCAGGTTGTGTTATTTCGAAAGACGTTCCAGACGATTGTTTAGTGGCAGGTAATCCAGGCAGAATAATATTAAGGGATCATGATAACAGCAGGTGGATGAGATATAAAATGCCGCCTGTCGCTGATCGCATGACCTTTCGCTAGCTTGATCTTTTTCATAGCGGAATCTCTCCCTTCCGTAATTTATCTACTGATTCGGGATGTATCACAGTTATTTTGATTGGAATTTTCTGAATACCAAGTAATTTTACTATTGATAATCTGTGAGCGCCATTATTAAATAGAAGGTCTCCATTGCGTCCTATATTAACTGTTATCTCATCCTCAATTTTCCTGAGATCACGTTCATTTTTTTCGGAAAGCATCTGACTTTGAGGTTTATATCCATTATTTTTAATATCCTGGAATAGCGATTCAAGATTTTTGCACCTTGCATCAAGATCAGATTTATTTTTACATTTCCAAAAAAACTTACCATTTTCTATCCCATCTAAGACCTGGCGATAAAAGAGGGTATCCTTCCAATTTTTTCTTTCGAAAAATCTTTCTTTGAACGCAATGTATACATAAAGAAGATCAAAAGATTTATCCAATCTATCCCAATCCCCTCCAATTATTTTTCCTCTATATTTACAGAAGTCAAACTCTTTTAGTGAAGAGTATTTTATCCTTTTAGGATCTGTCCAATATATTTTATCAATATCAAATTTACTATAGGGCCCTTTAACAATTTTTCTTGATCTCAACTTATGTTGTAAGTTACATAAATATCTCCATATATGAAATGTTAGTTTTTTTAGAGGAGGAACTCCATTTAACAAAAAAAGAACAAATAATTTGAATCTAATCCATCTCCAATTTTTAGTATCATATGGTTCTCCTCTTGCTGTTATTTGAGTCATCGTTTAACCTTATTTATAACTGTTAGTATAAAAAAGCTTGAAATCTGAATCTCTCCCAATTATTTATTCAGAAGACAGTTTGAATAATTAAGCACTGACAACTGAATCCTGTAAGAAATTCATACTAAATACCCCTGTTTTTTCATGATTCTAATAGTAATACGGGAAACCAGAAAAAGGCCAACAACACTTACTATGAGTGTTGAATATGCTATTCCAAATAGACCGTATTTTAGAAAGAGTAAGTAATTTAAAGGAATATTTAAGGCAGCCATAATTGACCATACAATCAGCATGTATTTCTCGTTATGGGTTGCCTGAGCTGCTGTCGTAAAGGGAAGTGTTGACCAAGAAAAAGCGAGGTAAAAGATTAAAACCCTCAAGATTTCTCCTGAAATATTATATTCCGGGCCGAATAAGATGGTGACTATATCCTCCACAAAGAAAGATACTACCAGGGATAGTACAAATATTATAATGAGGAAAAACAGTGAGTATTTTATCAACTGCCGGGCTCTCATTTTGTGTGTATGGAATTGTTTTATAAATATCGGGAAAAAGGCCATTGCAGTAACGTTTCTCAGCATTATGCCAAGTTGTGTTATTCTAAATGCCACTCCGTAGACTCCAACATCTTTTGCGGTTCCAAGAATGGAAATCATTACCAGGTCAATCTTGGTGGTGAGGAAAATAACAAATTCAAGCAATGAAAAGATAATTGCTGGTTTTAATAAGTTTTTATCAAATTGTAATTTGGAAAAGATATTGAATTTAACGTACTTGCGTGAGTAGAAATAATTTGCAGATATTGTTAAAAAATTAGAAAAAAGGGCTATTATAAATAAAGCGAGAACTCCAAACCCTCTATACAAAAAAGCAATCGAGAGGGAAACAAATATTACTCTGTTGACAATACCGAATATTGAGATGTACTGCATGTTTTCCGTAGCCTGATAAATTGTTGCTAAGAATCCCTTTAACCCGGTATATGCTAGTTGAAAGCTGAAGAGTATGATATACAGCTTTGTTTGTAACTCATATGGAGTAAAGAAAGAGGAAATTATACATACAATAATAGCTGTTAAAATAAGGAGATTTCTTATGCCGATAGTTTTTTCTAAGAATATATGCATAGAAGTGATATCTTTACTGCCTTCTCTGATAATGGTTTTGTTTAGTCCGAGCAGCAGCAGTATTTCAAATAGTCCAACAAAGGCACCAACTGTTACATAGATACCGTAATTGTCAGGTCCAAGCATCCGGGCAATAAAAATAAATCCAACAAAAGAAACAAACTGTGTTAATAAATTTCCTATTGCTAAATAAGAAGCATTTTTAATGCCTCTGGATATATTGGACATCGCTTTTTTCTTTTCTCCTTGGGTGAAATATTTCTTTAGAAATTTTTATTTCCATTTACGGGAAAAACACAAACTGGTTTTTATAATTTCAGAACTCATGACATTATACATGAGGGAAGGTACCTATAACAAGTCAAAATAAGAGGAAAACATGAGGAAAGTGATGACTTTCTGCAATAAGACATAATTATCACGCAAATATTTCTTAACAAGATGCATATTTTGCTGTATCATTTGGGTGAATCCGATGCGAAAGGAGTTCAACCATGCAACCCAGCCTCATATCACTCCCTGTGAATGAAAGCATCAACGAAATCAGTCCAGTGGCTTACATGAAAGACCTTGGCTCTCACGTAAGGATTGTAGTCAATCATCACCACCTTTTTGAATATAAGAAAGAAGATAAACTTTCCCAAGTGGCCGCCATCGTGACACTTCTTAGAACTGGTGCAGCCAAGCAGACCGAGATTCCCCATGCTTTTGATGTCAACAGGGATACGGCCCGTCGTTACTTATCCAATGTTGAAAGATACGGTTTAGCGGGTTTATTTATGACTAAAAGCGGTCCTCAGGGGCCTCACAAGATAACTCCGAAGGTACACCAATTCATCGTGAAGAGACTTCGTGTTGGTGAGGGTGTAGCGGCTGTGCTCAAAGCGGTAAAAGAGGAATTTGATACAGAGTTGAGCCGGAAAACGATCGAGCGTATTCGCAATTCCCTCCCTGAGGAAAGTCCAGCTGAGTTGGCGGCTATGGACTTACCGTTTGAGGAGAGTGAAGTATCTGTTGAGGAGAAAGTTGTGGAGCCTATGGGGACGAGAGAAGCACTCTCCTCTGATGAGCTCTTAGAACTTGGTCTAGCCAGGAGAGCTCTGGCGGGGTTGTTTCTTCTCTGGCCGTTTCTCCACGTACTCCAGTTTAAGGAAATGGTGGAGGCTGTGTTCTCTCCCATTCGGGCTCGTCTTTTCTTTGTGAGGGAAACGCTGCTGACCATACTGCTTTTAGCCTTTCTACGATGCCGAAGCGTTGAGGATTACAAGACTTTGGAGAAACGCCATTTAGGCTTTTTCTGGGAGGGGTCCAGGGGCATGGACTTACGCACCCTGAGGCGCACCCTGAGCGAACTCTCTTTGCAGAAAAACTCTTTGAGTCTATTGACTCAACTGGCCCGGCGTTATCAAGAAATAGGTCTTGTTCAGTGTGGTGTCTTATACTTTGATGGTCATTTTATCCCCTATTATGGGGAGAGGAATGTGCATAAAGGTTTTTTCACCCAGCGTCGGCTGGCCGTTTCGGGTCACAATCAGTTTTTCCTCAATTCGGCATCTGGACGTCCGATATTCTTCTGGCTCAAGTCGGCCAATAACACCCTTCGCAAGATGATTCCCGACATCATCAACCAGATTCGAGAGCTTACGGGTCAGGAGCGCTTTACTATAGTTTTTGATCGAGGTGGATTTTCCAAAAAACTATTTAGGGAATTAGACGAGGAAGGTATTAAGTTCATCACCTATCTGTGCGGCGCCAAAGAGCGTGTTGGCTCTGAAGTGTTCAATCGATACATGATTGAATATCGACGTCGGAAGGAGGAAGCGGAGTTAGCTGAGTTAGGATACATCGGGATGAGCCCCCAACACTTCCGGCTGGTTGTGCGCAAGAAGGGTGAGAAACAGACCTTCATTTTGACTAATGACTTAGAACGATCTATTCCGCAGATTGCTACTTTGATGTTTAACCGGTGGAGCCAGGAGAACTTTTTCAAGTACATGGTCAGAGAATATCATCTGGATAGTCTTTTGAGTTATCTTGCGGAGGAAAGCTCTGAGGTGGTGATGGTGAAGAATCCCGAAAGGGCGGAGAATCGGCGGGCAAAAAAGGAGCTTGAGAAGGAGTTGCAGCAGGCGGAGCATTTTCTGGCTGAGAAGTTGACGGTTTCAAGAAAACGGGCATTTAGCCAGCAGATGAGAGAGAAGATCCAAAAATACCAGGAACGAACGGCTGAGATTAAGGAGTCCCTAAAACAGCTCAATCTCCAGTTCAGGCAGATGCCTGAGAAAATTCCGGCTTCCGCATTGGGAGACAGTCGTGCTCGGGAGATACTCTATCAAGAGAAGAAGATGCTTGTGGATAGTTTAAAACTTTTGGCCTACAATGCTGAGGAATGGCTGCTTGATATCCTGGCTAAAGAATACAACGATTCCCGTGACTTTCGCCGGGTGTTACTTCTTATCATGAAACAACCTGGTACCATCCAGCGAATCGATGACGAGAGCCTTCTTATTCAGCTTGACTCTCTTCACAACCCAAGATATCAAAAAGCAGCTGAGTACCTGTGTGAAAAAATCAATCATATGAAGGTCCCTGCTCCCAGTGGCAGAGGAACTATGCTTTTTGAAGTAAAAAAAGATACTATAAATGCTTGATTGAAGAGTATCTTTTTGAGTCTTATGTCATGAGTTCTGAAGTTATTGCGAGTGAAAAAATAACACAGGAAATATTTGATGTCAAAGGCAAGAAAATAATTATCCTTTATTCTTTCACATTTTGAGATGAGAAAAACCGAGTGAAATTCACCCCTAGATTCATCCTGGTAAAGTATTGTTTATTTGGAAAAGATAGAATATATAAATATAATGCACAATGAAATGGATTCTAAGAAGATACTTTATGTAAATAAGCAGTATAGAACTTATGATTACCTAAAATATATGACAATTACGGATAAATATGAATTAACCGTCATCTGGATATGTCCTTTTGACAAGAAAGACCCAATTCCCACTGCTGCCAAAAAAAAACTTAAATTCGTTATTCTAGGATTTGTTGGAAATAGACTTCAGCCTTGGCATCTGTCCTGTAGTTTTAAACTCTTTAGATTAGTACTGAAATATGGAAAAAATATTGACCTTATTATCAGTTCGACTTCGGATGCCTGGCATTCAAAAGTTGTATTTTTAGCAAGTCGAATTCTAAAGAAGCCAATTGCCTTTAGAAAAGAGATTTGGTTTAGAAACAAAAGTTTCTTAAGAAATCTTTATTATTCAATGACGGTTTTTATAGAGAAGCATGCCAATGCAGTGTTTTATCCGGGTATAAGGCAAAAAGAATTCCTTCTTTCCTATCATGTTTCTTCAGATAAATTACTGCCTTTTCCGTATTTGATAAAAGAACCGAGCAAGAGAAAAATAGATGTTTCTTTGATAAATAACATAAGAGAGGAACTTAAAGACAAGATTGTTTTTCTTTATCTAGGGAGAATAATCTATCGAAAAGGGCTTGATCTATTAATCGAATCTTTTTCAAGACTGGAAAAATTTTACAGAAATGTTTGGCTTCTGATTGTTGGAGGACCTTTTTCTAGTAAATACAAACGTGAACATTCAGAGAACTATTATGAGTATTGCAAGGACCTGGCGGAGGAAAGATCTAAGAATATAAGTTTTTTAGGTGAAGTGGCCCCATCATTAGTCCAAAATTATTATTATACAGCTGACGTTTTTACCCATCCTCACCGAAAGTATTTGTCAAAGAATAGAATTATAGGCGAGGGTTGGGGAAATGTTGTTATTGAGGCTGCATCTATGAGGCTGCCTTGTATTTTAACAGATCGAATCTCGAGTGCTTTTGAACTTGTTGAGAATTATAAGAATGGAATAATCGTTGATTCTGACGATATAATTAATAATCTTTATAATGCCATGAAATTTTTTATTAACAACAGAGATAAGATTAATAGTTTTGGTGAACATTCCAGGTATATGTATGAGAAATATAATGATCCATTAAAGATTATTAATTCCATAAACTCTATTTTTAAAAAATGAATAAAGATATTGTCTTAATATCCGGGAATTATTATGGCCAGGTAAAAGGGGGTGCAGAATATCAGCAGTTTTTAATAGGAAAACATTTAAAAAGATTAGGTTACAGGATGTTCTATTTATTCATTGATAATGGTGACCCTGTTGAATATGAAGATTATTTTGAGCTTTTAAAAATAAGAAAAAGAGTATTCCTGAGAAAAATATTAGGAAGGTATTTCTTTATTGATGCTTTCAAGGTGTATAAATTACTAAAAAAAGTTAAACCGGATGTGATTTTGATACGCTGCGGTTTTGCTTATGTCGGGATTGCAGCCAAATACAGTATTGATCATAAGTGTAAGATGATCTGGCAGATCGCACATGAAAAAGATGTAAGTCCGTTCAAATTTAATTGTAAAAGGTCAATAATTTTTGATTATATTGATAAGAAATTTTTAGCATTTGGAATTAAAAAAGCAGATTACATTATAGGTCAAGCAGAATATCAGGATGACCTTATATACCGAAATTATGGGAGAAGATGTGATTTTATTGTCCCAAATTTTCATCCGATTCCTGAAGAAATAATAGAAAAGAAGATGCCAGTAAAGATTGTCTGGATAGCAAATTTCAAGGAATTCAAACAGCCGGAAATTTTTCTAAAATTAGCCGAGCGATTCAAAAACTCTAATAATCTTAAATTCATTATGATTGGGAGACCTAATTCCAGCCGTTGGGGGAAAAACATAATTTCGGAATTAACCAAAAGAGAAAATATTGATTATATGGGAGAGCTCAGTTTAAACAAAGTAAATGATATTCTGAGAATTTCCCATATTTTTGTTAACACAAGTAGATATGAAGGTTTCCCTAATAGTTTTATCCAGGCATGGATGCGTATGGTTCCGGTTGTGAGCTTAAATGTTGATCCAGATGATATTATTAAGAGAAACAGAATTGGCTTTCACTCCAAAAATTTTGAACAAATGGAAAAAGATATTGCTTTGCTGATGTCTAATAAAAAATTAAGAGAGGAGATGGGAAAGAGAGCACAAAAATTTTCGTTTGAGAGATTTTCCATGAAAAATGTTGAAAGGATTGTGGAGATAATTCAAGCTAAATAAAGAGATTTTTATATGAAAATACTCTGGTTTGCTGATAAACAATTTGATACAGCTCCTGATAAAACAACATGGATCGAGATTATTAAGCATCTCCAGAAAAAGAATGATGTTTATCTTGTTACGGGATATAAAAAAAACAAGGCCAGATTTGATGAATTAAATAATGAAATTATTTATATAAGTTGTCCTAAAATTCCTTTTGTAACCAGGGCTTTATATTACTTTAATCAAATAAAAAATTTTTACAGGCTGATAGAATTTCATAAACCGGAAATTTTGGTTTTCAATTCCAATAATTTTTTCTTAATTAAAAAAGCAAGCAAACTAAAAAAAGAATGTGACGTTAAGTCTTTTCTTGATGTTAGATCTATTCCTGTCTATTCCGAAAAAGTTAAGTACTTTATAGATAAAATTTTTTTTAAAAGGAGTTTAAAAATTGCATCAACATGCTTTGATGGCATTACTTATATTACAGATGAAATGAAAAAATATTGTTGGAGTGAATTTGACCTGCCGGAACACAAATCAGAAATATGGACTTCAGGTGTGGATATAAATTTGTTTAAATCTGAAAAAAAAGGAAATGGTAAAAAAAAATTTCGTCTAATTTACCACGGAACTATTACAAAAAATAGAGGGCTTGATAATGTGATAAAAGCATTAGCTTTATTAAGAGAATATGATGTTGGATTGTTCTTGCTTGGTGCTGGAGACGCAATAGCTGGATTGAAAAGTCTTACTCATAGACTGGGATTGGAAGATAAAATACTATTTCACTCTCAGGTTTTATATAGAGAAGTTCCTGCGTTTATTCGCGATAGTGATGTGGGTGTACTGCCTTTTCCCAATTGGCCGGGATGGAACACAAGTTCTCCAATAAAAATGTTTGAATATCTTTCTTGTGGCAAACCTGTTATTGCGACAGAAATTCCAGCCCATGTCAATGTGCTGCATGGGAAGGATTTTGTTTTCTGGGTAAAGGAGCCATCACCTGAGGGATTTGCCCTGGCCATTAAAGATATTTATGATAGAAGAAATGATTTTAGAAAAAAGAGCCAGGAAATAAGGAACTTTGTTATTAAAAATTATACATGGGAATCTCAGGCTGAGAAACTTGAGGAATTCATGATCGGGTAAAAATGGCTAATTTATTAGTATCCAGCAGCAAGTATGTCCGTAAATTTGTAATACTAATTTCTATTTTGTTTCCCACTATGATTCTTGGATACGCAATAGTAAAGCAAAATTATAATATTATTTTCTTATTAATATCATTTTGTTTCATAGCGATTGTTGTGAGATCTAATATAATTCCTCTTTCTATAGTAGTGCTAATAATTCCATTTACAGAATGGACAGTCGAGTATCGCTATCTTCCTCCACAGATAATGTGGATTCCTGAGCTAATAAGCCTGCTGCTTTTTATAAAGGTATTAATTAACAGGTTTGTCAGGAAACAAAGAATTAAGCTTTTTGGTATTTGGATTGTACTAAGCTTCCTTTTGATTGTATTTATTTCTTTTATATCCAATGGTAGTGGTTTAGTACCTGCTTTTCTGTTTCTTAGAGTTCTTTTTAGATATTATTTAATATTCCTGGCGATTATAAATCTAGATCTTGATGAGAAATCAATGAAGTTTGTAAATAATATCTTAATATTTATATTTATTATTCAAATTCCTCTTTCTGTTATAAAGTTACTTGTTTACGAACAAGGTGAAAGGTCTTTTGGCTTGAGCTCTCATGCTATATCTACTATTATTCCATTAATTGCGATTGGATTCTTGATTTCCTATTATTTCTTATATAAAAGGTTGAAATTTTATATATTATTGATGGTAGGATTCATTGCATTTTCATTAATAGGGGGGAAGAGAGCATTCGTTTTTTATCTGCCGGTTTTATTAATGTTTCTTGTATGGTTTTTAAAAGACAATTTTAAGTTAATGTTTAAATATGTAGTTTTGGGAATTTTCATATTGATTCTTTCGATATATGCTTCTTTGAGATTGATTCCTACTTTGAATCCTCAAAGAGCGGTAGGGGGTCCATTTGATCCATCCTATGTAATTAACTATGCATATAATTATTCAACTCACTTTACCGACAGCGGATTATCGACTGGCAGAATTTCTTCCTCTGTTGTCGTATTTAACAATCTTTATAATGGAGGTTTTTCAAGATTGTTATTTGGCTTTGGTCCAGGAATTATAATGAAATCAATGTTTAAGAATTATGACCGAAGGAATATTGCAGAAGACGAGTTCGGAATAAGATATGGAGAGAATGGTTTGAACTGGCTTGGATTACAGGTGGGGTATCTCGGATGTTTTGTCTTTTTTATATTGTTTTATCTTATATTAAGGAAATCTCTTTTATACTATAAAAGAGAAACAGACCCTTATTGGCATTCTTTTTCACTTGGAATTGCTGGATTCTCCTTTATTATGCTGGTAGCAAGTCTATTATATATGCCATTTTTTACACATGATGCTGTTTCTGCTTTTTATTTTTATCTGGCAGGATTTCTTATAAACAGGACGAATCAAAAACAGCAGAATGAGATAAAGATAGAATGACAAAGAAGGAAACACCTGCAGTTGTGAATATGAGGTTTAAATGAAAAAGATTTTTATAGTGACAGGAGCAAGACCAAATTTCATGAAGGCTGCTCCTTTGATTAAAGAGTTTAAGAAGAATTCAAATTTCAATCATGTTTTAGTTCATACAGGACAGCATTATGACAAACAGATGTCAGAGTGCTTTTTTGATGACCTGGGACTGCCAGAGCCGGATATCTATCTTGGTGTTGGTTCCGGGACTCACGGTATGCAGACAGGGAATATAATGATTGAGTTTGAGAAAGTCTGTTTTTCGGAGAAACCCGATCTGATTCTTGTAGTGGGAGATGTCAATTCCACTGTTGCATGTGCGATTGTTGCAGCCAAGATGTTTATCCCTGTTGGTCATATAGAAGCAGGCTTAAGAAGTTTTGATAGAACAATGCCAGAAGAGATAAACCGGATACTCACGGATCAGATATCCGATTATCTTTTTACTACATGCAGGGATGCTAACCGGAATTTGATAGAAGAAGGAATATGTGCTGAGAAGATACATTTTGTTGGCAATGTCATGATAGATACTCTGTTGAGTAATATCGAGAAGTCTAATAAATCAAATATTCTGGAGAAGCTGAAACTTAAAGAAAAGAACAAAATAAGAAAATATGCATTATTGACTCTCCACCGGCCTTCGAATGTCGATAAAGAGGAAGTACTGCGGGGTATTCTTAAAGCATTGAAGAGGATTTCAAGAGAACTTCCGGTGATTTTTCCTGCTCATCCCAGAACGCTTAAACAAATCAGAAAATTTAAGCTTGAGGAAATGATGTCTTATTGTGAAAATATTTCTCATTGTGAGCTGAATTTTCCAGCTCATGATATCCTGGCACTGCCACCTCTTGCCTACCATGACTTTCAATGTTTGATGTCTCATGCTAAAATAATATTGACAGATTCTGGCGGAATACAGGAGGAAACTACTATTTTGCAGGTTCCATGTTTAACTATCCGTAATAATACGGAGAGGCCTGTTACTATCACGGAAGGCACAAATATAATGGTTGGTAATGATGCTGATAGAATAATAAATACAGCGCTCAGAGTATTAAAAGATGGAGTTAAGAGAAAAAAAATGCCAGAATACTGGGATGGAAAAGCAGCTGTGAGAATAGTCGAGATATTAAATAGAAGTTTTTATGAATAATTCAGGACAGGGAAAAGGATGAATAATAAAAAAGAACAAAGAGAGATTGACTTGATGACTTACTGGAGAATTATTGTTAAGAGAAAATGGGTGATCGTTAGTTTTACAGGGGCTCTTATTTTTTTTACAGGGGTCTTTTCTTTTCTGGCTGCTCCTAAATATAAATCAACAGTAACCCTGCATATAGAGGAAGGGTCTTCCAGAATATTAAGCATAGAAGATACCTTCGGGTATCAGTCACCTGTTGTCCGTGATCTAAGGTTCTATAACACTCAGTTGAAGCTTATTAAGAGTAAATCCCTGGCAGAAAGAGTAGCAAGAAAAATGAATCTTTTGTCCCATCCTGAATTCGGGGCAGGCAAGAGGGCAAAGAAAAGTTTTTCTAAATCTGCTGTGGATTTCGTAACTCTTAAATGGCTTTTTTCGAGGAAAAAATCGGGGAGTGGGTGGTTAAGAACATCATTCTCTATAAACCCCTATTCTGAAATTGCCACAGTACTGCAGAAGGGAATAGACGTGAAGCCTATCCGTGAAACAAAACTTGTAGAAGTCAGCTTCACTTCTTCCTCGTCTGTGCTGTCCGCTGATATTGTCAACACGTTGTCCGAAGAATTTATAAATTTTTCTATAGAGAAGCGTTATGAGACAACACAGCAGGCATCGGATTTTTTAAGCGAACAGATCGCAAATTTGAGAGATGAACTTGCTGTCAAAGAGAGAGAGCTCCAAAGATACAGCCAGGAAAAGGGACTGGATTTTTTAAACGAAAGAGAGAGTAGTGCAGTAACTAAGCTTTCTGATTTAAACGAAGCATATACCCAGGCACAGATAGACCGGATTAATACTCAGGTAAAGTTTCAGGAGCTTAAAGACGTGGATGTAGATTCTCTTCCTCAATTCATTACCGATCCTGTGATTCAAAGGCTTAAGACAGACTACACAGCAATAAAGAACGAATATGAGGAGAAAAGCAAGAAATTCAAACCCAGCTACCCGGAAATGATTCAGCTCAAGGCAAGGTTAGACAGTATGACTGATGAGCTTAATAAAGCTGTGGATGCTGCTGAGTCGGAATACAATTCCGCCTTAAAAAGAGAGCGTTCCCTCAAAAGTTTACTTGATGAGCAGAAAAGAAATGTTGTGACAATGAATTCCAATGCAATCCTCTATAACAGCATAAATATTGAAGTCGAGAATAAGCGTAGACTCCTAAACTCTCTTGTGGAAAAACAAAACCAGACACTGGTTTCGGCTAAGTTAGGCGGGTTGAGGGCCAGCAATATTAGTATTATTGATAAAGCTGAAGTGCCAAGAAAGGCAGTTTCTCCAAAGAAATTGTTTAATCTTACTATTGCTCTGTTTATAGGTCTTTTTGGAGGAGTTGGGCTCTGTTTTCTTCTTGACTATATGGATAATACTATTAAAGGCCCTGAAGACGTGGAAAGGCTGACAGGGCTTTCTTCTCTTGGAATGATTCCGTATCTCGATCCGGAAGGGAGCAGCAAGAAAAACAAATCTGGATATTATTCTGGTTACAGACATCCTTATGGAGAGGAAGAAGATACCGAAGATAAGGATGCTTTGCCCGAAATAAAGGAAATCGAACTAGCCAACTACCGCTATCCGAAGCTTTCTATATCCGAAGATTACAGGACAATAAGAAGTTCTGTTTTACTTTCTTATGCTGAGAATCCGCCGAAAACCATTGTCTTTTCCAGTGCTCTTCCTCAGGAAGGGAAGTCATCCATGGTTGCCAACATGGCTGTTTCGTTTTCTCAGCTTGGGGAGAGGGTGATTGTGATTGATGCGGATTTAAGAAAACCCCGCCTCCATATGATATTTGATGCTAAAAACGACAAGGGATTAAGTGCATATCTGACAGGAAAGATTTACCTTAAAGATGCCTTCAAAAAGACATCAATCCAGAATATCTGGCTTTTATCGAGCGGTATGATCCCTCCTAATCCTGTCGAACTTCTGAATTCAAAAAAAATGAAAGATATGATGGAAGAAATAAAAAAGGGGTTTGATGTTATCTTGATTGATACGCCTCCGGTACTTGCTGTGGTTGATGCAGCTGTGGTTTCTGCACTTGCAGACAGTACGATTTTTATTGTTAGGGCGGGCAAGACCACCAATAAAGCCTTTTGTGCTGCCGTTGAGAAACTACGACAGGCAAGAGCAAAGATTATGGGTGTTTTATATAATGAGATGAAAGTGAAAAGCGGAGACTATTATTATATGGATTATTATCGTTCTTATGGTAGCTATGAGACAGATACTGATTCAAAATAAAAAAAGGTACCAGGTACCCTTTTTGGTACCTTTTTTTACCTTTTTTCAGTTGGCAGTATGCAGTTAAAAAACAGTATCTAGTTTTTATGGATGATCAAGGATAGATGAATAGAATGAAGAATGATGAAAAACAGGCTTTATCGAAGTCTGATAGAGTATGCAGGAATATTATTGAGTACGGTATCTTAGGTTTGATTGTTTTCAGCCCCCTGCCTGCAGCATCTGTTAATGAATGGTCGATTATGGTGATTCAGATTGCGGTTCTTGTGATGGTTGCAGCTTATATTATGATGAGAGAAAAGCCTGAAACGAATGAAATTGTTTCTTATTCCCTGAAGTGGCCGAAATATTTGTTCTTTTCCCTGTTTGTTTTTATTTTTATTCAAATTATACCTTTTCCCAAATTAATGATTAAAGTCTTGTCTCCCAACACTTATTCTTTCCAGGAGCTTTTTCAGAGTGATTTCTTAAGAGTCAAGTTCATGAGCCTGTCTCTTATCCCTTCATATACTCTAAGGCAGGGACTTGAGATCCTTTCCTATTTTCTCCTCGGTTTTCTCATTGTTAAGACAGTTACAAACAGGCGGCAGATAATGAGGATATTTTCAGTATTGATTGCGATGGGGGTTTTTGAGGCAGTCTACGGGTTGTTTGAACTTTACAACAAGAATCCAAGAATTTTGTTTTATAGAAAGACTTATGGTTTGGATTCGGTGACAGGGACTTTTGTCAACCGCAATCATCTATCGGGATACCTGGAAATGATTATTCCATTGGCCATTGGTTTGATAATAGCGAGGGTAGATGTTTTCTCTTTAGCAGGGCTAAAATGGAAGGAGAAATTACTGGCTTTATCTAAAAAAGGAGTTTCCACAAATCTCTTTATAACTTTCGGCATAATAATTATGTCACTGGCAGTTGTTTTTTCAAAATCCCGTTCAGGGATTTTTATCCTGATCTTTAGTTTTATCCTCTTTTTCGGATTGACTTCTCTCTATCTTGGAACCGCAATGTATCAGAAAAAGGGCATAAAAAGCTTTCTTCAAATTGTGTTCCTGGCCATAATTTTTATTTCTTTGTATGTTGGGATTGAAGCCATGTTTGAAAGGTTTGCTATGGATAATGCTATTGTCCGTTCGGGCAGGCCGACATATTGGGCGGACACAAGTAGAATTATTGCTGACTTTCCTGTTTTTGGAACCGGGCTCGGAACTTTTTCTTCTGTTGCTTATGACTATGAGGGAGATAGAACTCCTCTGCGTCTTGAACATGCTCATAATGATTATCTGGAATATCTGTCAGAGCTTGGAGTGATAGGGATGATTATGCTGATGGGCGGAATTCTTTTTATGGCTGTGAGTTCCTTTCTGATCTGGAGGACAAGGAAACATCCTGAGGTGAAGGGGCTAGTTCTTGGAGGTATGGTTGCATTAATTTGTATTCTGATCCACAGTATTACGGATTTCAATCTGCAGATTCCTGCAAATATGCTTTTGTTTTCTATTGTGCTTTCCATGACAATTGTAACTGCAGCCTATAAGTACCGTAGAGATGCAAAAAACAGCAAACAGGAAAGAGGCGGGTGAGGTGAAGAGCTTAAAGAAGGTTTTACTGATATGTGTCCTAATCATCGTTGGTGCAATAGACGTATTGATCTACTGGAATAGTCACATTTATTACAAAGCGAAGAGTATCGAAGATAATGAAAAAAAGATAGAAATCCTAAACAGAACTGTCCGATATTATCCTGTAAACGATAATGTGTTTTATGAAATGGGGAAAGCATATTTTGCTTTAGGGATAGATAATCTGGATGATAAGGCAAAAAATGTTGATTATTTCCAGAAGTCAGTTGAAAGCTTCAAACGCTCTATTAGGATCAATCCAGCCTCTCAGTTTTGCCATTTCAATCTTGCCCAGAGTCTCCTTTATTTGAATGCTCTTTCTCCATCATTGGATCTTGGCCCTTATGAGGAATATAAAAAAGCTGTGTTTCTTGTAGGGGAGAACAGCCAGATTTTCTTTGAGGCCGGAAAAATATTTCTTTCACGCTGGGATGAACTTTCAGAAGGGGATAGAAATTTTGCCGTAGATGTTTTGAGAAAGATCATGGGAGGGAGGGACAGAAAGAAACGGCAGACCATTATGCAGGTCTGGGAGATGAATGTTAAAGATTACGGCATTATGGAAGAGATTCTTCCGGAAGATTCACAGATTTACAGGATGTATGCAAAGTTTCTCGGAGAAAAATCTCTTCTTTTGGAGGAGAGACAGAAATATCTGGCGGGAGCGGAACTTATAGAATTTGAGAGAGCGAAAAGTGAGTATCTTTTAGGGGAAAACGAACTTTTCTATTTCGAAATTAAAGAAGCTGTAAAACATTTTAACTCATGCCTTAATATACTGAAAAGGATAAAATTTTATCAAAATCTATCTTCAGCAGGGAATTTAATTGACTTATCGGAATTCAATGACCTGAAGAGATCCACTCTTTTAAAGATGGTGGAATGCCGACTAGAGGAGGGAGCTTCTTTAAAAGACGTTGAAAGCTACTTGCATGAATATCTGGATCTCCAGGAGAAAGTAACTGAAGTCAGCGAGGTTGAGTCTTTTCTTTTGGATAGAGGCTTTATGAGTAAGAAATTGGGAGATAGTTTTGATGATTTGGAACTTCTTTCCCTCCAGCTTCTCCTGTCCTTTAAGCAGAATCGATACAGGGATATTATGAGAATAGGGCGCCTTTTCCAGCAGAGTTTTGTTGTTGTCCCAGAGGGAAAGAGAGCTGACTATGTAAGAATTTTACAGATTGTCGGTGATGCTTATCAAAAGGTTGACGATGTATATGAAGCAGGCGAATTTTATCAGAAGGCGCTTGAAATAGAGCCGGATAACCTTGGGACTTTGCTGAAGATGAGAAATAATTATGAGAGGTTGAATGATAATAAGAAGATTAAAGATATTGGAGGGAGAATAGATAAAGTTTTATCCCCACAGAAAATTGATATTAAAAATTATCCGATAAATAAAGGAAAGAAGCTTTCTAGAGCCCTTATTCTTGACGGCCAGAAGATTACCCTGGATATAAGTTTCGATGGAGAATTGAAGATAATGGATCCTTTGGTCACTGTCTTTTTTAATGGCAGAGTCGTGTGGGAAGGTTATTTAAAGGAAAAGACTCTATCCATTCCTATGGATACGAAAGCAGGGAAGAATTCATTGGAGATTGCTGCTGTTAACAGGGGAGTTGGTGTCAGGATGTTAGGGTGGCGAGTGTTCAGTCTGCAGTAGGCAAAAAAAGGTACCTGGTACCAAATACTGTCCCTACGTTTATCATCTAACGTCACTAAAACCAATGCGTTAGAACAAAACATCGAAGCAATCAATTTGGAATAAAAAAGGTACCAGGTACCTTTTTGATAAAACTGCGCTGAAAATTGAAAAGTTACCTGGCATCTTTTTTTTACCTTTTTTTTAGATGGACTGGAGGAGATTAATATATTATAATATCATTGAACCTTAAAAAGACTTAAATTCCTCGGGAATAAATTCCAATATGAAGAAGGCAGTAAATACTAAACAAAAGGGGAGAAGCACAGATTATTACCCCGGATAGGAGAATAAAGTGAGGCATTCGACGATTATTTTTTCAATATTTTTAGTGTTGTTTTTGTCTTTAGCTGTATTCGGACAGGAAAAAGAAATAGCCAGTGTTGATTACAGGGTTGGGCCAAAAGACCTTCTGGAAATAAGTGTGTTCGGCCTGGATGAACTGAACAAAATAGAACGTGTTTCAGAAGACGGGAAAATTACACTTCCTCTGTTAGGAGAAATTGAAGTCAAGGGACTGACTAAATCGGAGCTCGAGAGAAAATTAGTCCAGCTTCTTGAGGAGAAATATTTACATAATCCCCAGGTAACAGTGTTTATCAGGGAGTATATGAGTAAAACAGTATCAGTGATGGGGGCTGTTAGGGCGGCTGTCCAGGGTACATGCACTTATGAACTTCTTGGGCGTCAGACACTGTTACAGATTATATCCAAGGCAGGTGGTTTGAGCTCTGAGGCCGGGGATGAAATTATTGTAATCCGGTTTCATGAGGATGGGACAAGCACATCTATGAATATCTCCATTGATGATTTGTTTATAAAAGGGGATACAGAGTTGAATATTCCTTTACAGCCTAATGATATTATTAACATTCCCGTCGATAAGGTAGTTCCTGTCTATGTTTTTGGGCAGGTAAGAAGCCCGGGAGCCCTCCAAGTAAGAAGGTCGCATCTCCCCACTCTTCTTCAGGCAATTGCTCAAGCGGGCGGCTTTGCTGAGCGGGCTTCAAAAGGAGGTGTGCTGATAAAGAGGAGAGATGAAAACGGGAAAGAGATTCAGATAAAAGTGAATGTTAAGGATATAATAAAAGGGAAGAAAGAAGATATTCAATTAATTGAATATGATGTAGTCTATGTCCCTGAGACTATCTTCTAAATGATTGACATACACAGTCACATTCTCTACGGCCTAGACGATGGAGCCCAAACTATGGAACAGTCCATAGAGATGGCAAAAATTGCAGAAAAAGATGGTATTGATAAGATTATAGCTACGCCTCATCTTTTCAGAGGGAATTTTCTTTTCGATAATTTTGAAAGGATAGAGCAAAAGCGAGATGAGCTCAGCAAGGCTTTAGAAAAGAATAAAATCAATGTCGAGATATTTACAGGGGCAGAAGTCCATATTACTCACAATCTAATCGATGAGATAAGAAGAAATAGAGAATGTCTGGTCCTGAACAATGGTTCATATATACTCGTTGAATTCCCAACGGATCATATTTTTTCAGGAGTGAAGAATCTATTTTTTGATTTAATGAGTGAAGATATTACGCCTATCATTGCACACCCTGAGAGAAATTCTGTTTTCCGTAATACTCCTGAACTGCTTTATGAGTTGATTCATATGGGTGGATTGACTCAGGCCAACCAGGGCAGTCTGTTTAGTCATTACGGAAACAGTGTGCAGGAAACAGTGTATCAGTTTTTAGAATGGAATTTTGTTCATTTCATCGGCAGCGATGCCCATAATACACACTTAATAACTCCCAGGCTTTCAGGTGCCTTAGATAAAATATCGGAAAAGACAGGTGCTGACAATGCAAAGGCCCTTGTTCTTGGTAATCCCCAGGCCGTATTGGATGATAAAGAGCTTCCTTATCTTCCTGAACCAGTTAATCCAAAGGAAAAACAAAAATCGTTTAAAATAAAGATTCCAAAATTTTTTTGGAAATCGTAATTTTTTATCCCTGTTTTTAAATTAATACTTGACAAGCGGGGTAATATCTATTATTTTATTTACAGCTAACGGAGGATGAAATGTTTAAAGACGTAAAAGTCAAAGGGATTCTTATCGCTTTATTTCTGTTAATTTTCTGCTCTTCAGGTTTCTTGATGAGTGAATCTGCTGGAAAAGGAAATATCATTGGATTTGTTTATGGTGAAGATGGGACCACACCTTTAGAGGGTGCAGTAGTTCAAGTCAAGAATATGTCCACGGGAATTATTTATGACAGTAGTGTTTCAGATGAATATGGAATTTTTAAAGTACAAGGTGTTGAAAGTGGAATATATATGTACGGGGTAAAAACTTCTCAGGGAGATTTTAACTCTGACAGTTTGGTAGGAGTGAAAGTAAGTGGAGATGAGACTGCAAAGATGTCGGTGTCTTTAACTCCATACGAGAAAAAAGTATATTCCGCCATGAAAGATATTTATTCTGAACAAAAAATAGCAGGGGAGTCTTTTGTAGGAAGAATTGTCGATTTTGCCGCTCCGAACAGATTGGCTGATGTTTACATTGTAAAGGGAATGCTCCAGTTGAAAGATAAGATCCATACAAAAGGGGATAATACGGATTTTTATCAGAATTTGGATGATTTACAACTTGATGGTTCTCCTGCGAAAAGATTGTTTCCAGGGCAGACAGCTACTTTGGGATTGACAAAAAATGCTGAAATCGGAGATTCGGTATATCTGGTATGCAAGAAAAGAATGCTTCCTCTTTTTCTTACCCCTGTAGGTATTGCAGCAGTTGTCGCAGGAAGCGGTGCAGTTATATACAGATTTGTTGACCTTCAAGATGGGGAAACAGTTTCTGCATTCAAGAATAAAAAATAATAATTTTTTACTTCTACTGATTTTTCCTCATAAAATAGCCACCAATCCTATTCATATCCGGCAATAAAATCTGTGATTGACAGTACGCGTTTAAAGTAGTATTATTACCAGTAATACTTATTACTGGAGGTCGAATCATGAGAGTAACCACAAAGGGCCAAGTCACAATCCCTCAGAATATACGCGAAAAAATGGTGATAACTCCATACACAGAAGTTGATTTTATTGAGGAAGAAGGCCGTGTATACTTAGTGAAAAGAAAAGGGGTAAAAGCCGCAACCCGTAAATTTTCAAAGTTGCGTGGTGTTG
>Ga0307378_10001556_pt1 | contig 36957 bp, 26 predicted proteins | sample UN1MG_FD_202238 | JGI IMG/M metagenome (GOLD analysis project Ga0307378, IMG submission 202238) | Soil microbial communities from Risofladan, Vaasa, Finland - UN-1 | ecosystem: Environmental > Terrestrial > Soil > Coastal area > Acid sulfate soil | place: Finland: Risofladan, Vaasa | collected...
ACGGCTTTTTCACATGCTTGGGCGTCTTTGAGGCAGATTTGGGTGAGTTGGTCGGAGTCGGCCAATTGTGCGCCGCACCGGGGACAAAATTCGGAACCATCGGGGACATCAGACTGACAACCGGGGCATTTCATAAAACAAGTTCTCCCTATTTAAATCCGCAAGAAAACTGCCTCTCGCATTTTGTGTTGATAAATTACCAGATTTGACGAAAATGTGCAATTTTATTGTTAAATTTTGATTTTTGAGAGAAGCAGCAGGTGTAGTCGCCGAACAAATATAGCTTGACGAAACGGGGGCGTGATAATAGACTGCTTGTTTCTCAAAATTAGGATTTTTCAGGAGTTATGGTATTGGAAAAGGCAATAGCAAAGGCCGGTTCGCTGATAGAGGCGATGGAGTATATCCGGAAGTTTCGCGGCCGTATAGTGGTGGTGAAGCTTGGCGGGAGCGTTCTGGACGATGCGGGGCTGCAGAAGAAGCTTTTGGCGGACGTTGCGTTTATGTCGACGGTCGGGATGCAGCCGGTGATAGTGCACGGGGGAGGCAAGGCGATAACGCGAGCGATGGACAAATCGGGAATCGAGGCGGTATGGGTAAAGGGCCGGCGTTATACGGACGAGCGGACGCTTAGGATAGCGGAACACACGCTTGTGAACGAGATTAATAAGCCGATATGCGAGAGCCTTGTAGAGCTTGGCTGTCGGGCGAGCGGGATGCATTCATTGAGCAGTTGTGTATTGTTTGCAGAACCACTTCGGCTGGAAGGCGAGGACGGACGGAAGCTGGATTTGGGATTTGTCGGCAAGATGACGGAAGTGAATGGGGAACTTTTGAAGACGGCGTGCAAGGACGGCGTAATACCTGTGATAGCTTCGATAGCGCTGGACAAGAGCGGAGGGAAGCTGAACGTTAACGCCGACAGCGCGGCAGGGGAGGTTGCGGCAGCGGTCGGAGCGGAGAAGGTGGTATTCGTGAGCGATACGCACGGGATACTTCGGGAGCTGAGTGACCCGGAGAGCAGGATATCGAGTCTGGACGAGTCGCAGATTAAGGAGATGATAGAGGAGGGGATTATCGGGGAGAAGATGTTCCCGAAGGTGGAGGCCTGTATAGCGGCTCTGGATTCGGGCGTGAAGAAGGCGCATATTATAGACGGGCGGCTCGAGCATTCGCTGCTGCTTGAGATATATACCGACAAAGGTGTTGGGACGCAGATAGTTAAGAATTGAGAATATGAATTATGGAAACGGAAGAGACGATAGGATTGTTCGAGAAGTATGTGATAAGTAATTACGGTCGGCTGCCGCGAGTGATTGTCAAGGGCGAAGGTTGTTATCTGTATGACTCAGACGGCAACAAGATACTGGATATGTTTCCGGGTTGGGCGGTGAGCGCGATAGGTCACTGCCATCCGAAGGTGGTTGAGGCGATACGGAAGCAGGCGGGTGAACTTCTGCATATAGATAATACGTTTTATTCGGAGCCGCAGGGGAAGCTGGCGAAACTTTTGAGTGAGCGTGCGTTCGGTGGTAAGAGTTTTTTCTGCAACAGCGGGGCCGAAGCGAACGAGGCGGCGATGAAGCTTGCGCGTCTTTATACATCGGAAGAGAAGTATAAATTTATTACGGCGGAGGGGAGTTTCCACGGCCGTACTCTGGCGACGGTCGCAGCAACGGCGCAGCCGAAATATCATGAGGGGCTATTGCCTCTGATGCCGGGATTTGTTTATGTGCCGTTTAATGATGTGGAGGCCCTGGAGGCGGCGTTCAGTGACGAGGTGGCTGCTGTGATGGTCGAGCCGATACAGGGCGAAGGCGGTATCAATATAGCAACGAAGGAATATTTGGAGGCGGCGCGGCGGCTGTGCGATGAGAAGGGGGCGTTATTGATTTTCGACGAGGTGACAACGGGTGTCGGCAGGACGGGTAAATGGTTCGCATACCAGCACTATGGGGTTGAGCCTGATATTATGACGATGGCAAAAGCGCTGGGCGGCGGTGTTGCGATAGGGGCGATGATGGCGAGCGGAGAGGTGGCGGCGGCGCTGGTTCCGGGCAAGCACGCCACGACGTTCGGCGGCAATGCTCTGGCGTGCGCGGCGGCAATTGCGGTAATAGAGGCAATCGAGGAAGAGAATTTGTTAGAGAACGCGGCCAAATTAGGTGAGTATGCAAAGGAGAAACTGAGCAAGCTGGTAGAGAAGTATCATATCATCGACCACGTGCGGGGGGTCGGTTTGATGATTGGTGTGCAGTTGACGGTCCCGGGCGCGAAGATTGTAGAGGCGTGCCTTGAGAAGGGGCTACGGATTAACTGCACGCACGATACGGTGATTCGGTTTATGCTGCCGATGATAGTTACGAAGGAGCAGATAGATAAGGCGATAGAGATATTTGACAGTGTTTTGGCGGAAAGCAAAGAATGAAAGATTTTATATGCATAAAAAGTTGTTCGGCGAACGAACTTCGGGAGCTTCTGGAACTGAGTGTCGAGTTGAAGAAGCTTTACAAGGGCGGCAGCCGGGATTTGTGTCTTAGCGGCAAGACTTTGGTGATGCTGTTCGAGAAGCCGAGCCTTCGGACGCGGATGAGCTTTCATATAGCGATGACGGATTTGGGGGGGAGTCCAATTTACGTCAAGCCGGAAGATATCGGCGGGATAGGCAAGCGTGAGCCGGTCAAGGACATGGCACGTGTTTTGAGCCGGTACGCGGACGGGATAGTGGCGCGGACGTTCGAGCACGAGACGGTGATAGAGCTGGCGGAGATTGCGACGGTGCCGGTGATAAATGCGCTTACGGACTGGTCGCACCCGTGCCAGGCGATGGCGGACGCTCTTACGATACAGGAGCATCTGGGGTCTCTCGAAGGGATAAAGCTCGCGTATATCGGCGACGGGAACAACGTGGCGCGGTCTCTGGCGTTTACCAGTGCGAAGCTCGGGATGAAGATGGCGATCGGTACGCCAGCAGGTTATGAGCTTGATGAGGCGACGATAAAGGCGGCGAACGAAATCAGTGCTGGTTGTGTTGTGCAGACGAACGACCCGAAGGAGGCGGTGGCCGGTGCTGATATTATTTATACGGACACGTGGGTGAGTATGGGACAGGAGAATGAGAAGAAGAAACGGATAGCGGATTTTGCGGGTTATCAGGTGAACGCTGAACTGGTGAAGGCGGCGGGGGGCGAGGCGAAGATAATGCACTGTCTGCCTGCGTATCGTGGTTATGAGATTACGGATGAGGTGGTGGAGTCGGCGAATTCGATTATATTCGATGAGTCAGAGAACCGGCTGCACTTTCAGCGGGCACTTTTGAAAAAGCTGATGAGTTGAATCGATGGAGCGGGAGATATTAGTAGCGAGTACGAATCCGGGTAAGCTGGCTGAGTTGAAGTCGATGCTGGGCGGCGGTATCAAATGGGTGGGGCTGTCGGGTTTTTCGGGGATTGAAGAGGTAACCGAAGACGGGGCTACATTCGCGGAGAATGCGCGGAAGAAGGCGCTGGGATACGCGAAGGCGGCGGGGCTCTGGACGATAGCAGACGATTCGGGATTAGTAGTAGATGCTCTCGGGGGTGAGCCGGGGGTAAAATCGGCGAGGTTTTCAGGCGAAAAAGAAAGTGACAGGGGGCTGCTGGACAGTGAGAATATGGAGAAGGTTTTGAGGTTGCTTAAAGGTGTGCCGGCGGAGAGCAGGACGGCGAGGTTTGTGTGTCATCTGTGTCTTGCGAGTTCGGAGAAGGTTTTGCTCGAGACGGAGGGGACGTTGGAGGGGGTTATAGCGGAAGAAGAAAAAGGGGAGAACGGGTTCGGCTATGACCCGATTTTCTTTGTGCCGGAACTGAATAAGACGGTCGCCGAACTTAAAGGTGAGGAAAAGAACAGGATTTCGCACCGCGGTAATGCAATTCGGAAGCTGAAGCCTTTGCTTGATGAGCTTTTAGGCTAATCTTTGCAAAGATTTCCAAGAATATCTTCAAAATTATTTTCTAATATCTGCTGGATTGCATCTCCTGCTGCCCGTGGACTTGAAATAGTATCCTTACTTAAAAAGTCAGGATAACAATTTAGAAAAGTTACGAGCTTGTTCTCTATTTTCTTGTATGCGTCGGTATAAAAGATTTCACTTTTCGTTTTTCGGTTCTTTTGTCTCCGGCCAATAGAAGCGGTTCCTCCATAGCCTTGTTCTTTTTATTGTTCCTGCTTATTATATCTCTTAACGTGTTCCTTTCCCAGAAAACACCATCATTGTACCCCTGAATAGCAGTGTTTTCCTCTGCAATCTGTAATCTCTTCACGGCGTATAAGCAATATTCTTCATCTATCTCTACCATTACAAAATTCCTTTTGAGTTTTTTCGCAACAACACCGGTTGTTCCCACACCGGCAAAGGGGTCAAAAACAATATCTCCTTCGTTGGAGCTGGCAAGAATAATTTTAGCAAGGAGTTTCTCTGGTTTCTGTGTTGGGTGTGGAGTGTTCTCCGTCATTGACCAAAACGGAATTGTAATATCTGTCCAAATGTTTGATGGAGAGGTCAGCCGAAATTTTCCATCCTCATGTTCGCTCCAATCCTTGGGCAGGCCATTTACCCGATATGGAGCAATCACGCTTCTTTTTAATTTTACCGCCTCTGCATTAAAAGTGAAGCTGTTTGATTTTGTGCAAAACCATATGTCCTCCGAATTGTTTTTCCAACAAGTTTTAGCTCCACGTCCCTTTTCTCTTTCAAATGTGACTCTATTTCGGACCATGAGATATTTTTCGCATAACAGATGAATTGCTGAAGAAGACCGCCAGTCTCCGCAGATATATATTGAAGCGTTAGGTTTCAATAATCTTATCATTTTATGAAGCCAAGAACTCATCCACTCCATATATTTCTCTACTGATAATTGCTTAAACTTATGTGAATTAAAAGTTTTTGCCAAGTTGTAAGGGGGGTCAACAAAAAGAAGGTCAACAAAACCCGATGGCAGGAAATCCAATACTTCGAAGATATTTTGATAGATAACCTTATTTAATATCCGCTCAAGCGAAACCGATTTAGTTATTTCCAATAGTTTGTGCTGGTACTCTTTCTTTTCTTCGTTTGATAGTGTGGTAGTTCGGTTTTGAGGTGCCCTCGGCATATTTGCTCCTTGTATTTGCTATATTTTCCGCCAGAGCCTTCTTTTACATATGGATGCAAGTGCTTCAAAACATTAGGTTGCCGTCGAATTTAACATGCTATTAGATTTTCCTCGCAAAGGCAAAAGGTTTTTTATCCAGACTGACTTTTTAAGCCCCGAATGACTTTGTAATTTTGCTCATGTTTGGTGATTATAAAATGTAAAAAAGATTTTTTTAGATTGCTTCACTGCGCCGGCAATGACAACAAAATTCAGGTTTAGGTGGTTAAAAAGGGAATTTTCTTGACAATTTCGGGGGTTGTATATATTTGTTCAAATTTAAATTCTTTCGGTGAAATAGCCGACAAGAGGTTTGACAGCCGCGGGATGCAGTCCCAGAATAACCGAACCGATACGCGAAACGGGTGTATAGGTAATAAAAATAGTGTTTGTATATGGCTAAAACAGGTTCAAAAAAGAAATCACTGGTAATTGTCGAGTCGCCGGCGAAGGCGAAAACGATAAATAAATACCTCGGGCCGGATTTCGAAGTCAAGGCTTCGATGGGTCACGTGCGGGATTTGCCTTCGAAGGGACTTAACGTAGATATCGAGAAGAATTTCGAACCGACGTACGAGGTGCTGCCGGGCAAGAAGAAGACGGTGATATCATTGAAGGCGGCGGCGAAGAAGTGCGGGGAGCTTTATCTTGCGACGGACCTCGACCGTGAAGGCGAGGCGATAGCGTGGCATTTGGCGGAGGTTCTGGGGGTGCCGGAAGAGAAAACGTTCCGTGTGGTGTTCAACGCGATAACGCGTTCGGCGATACAGCGGGCGTTCGCCGCGCCGGGCAAGCTGGATATAAATAAGGTGATGGCCCAGCAGGCGCGGCGGATACTGGACAGGATAGTGGGGTATCAGATAAGTCCGCTGTTGTGGAAGAAGGTTGCGCGTGGTCTTTCTGCGGGCCGGGTTCAGTCTGTTGCGGTGAAGATGGTGGTTGAGAGGGAGCGGGAGATACGTGCGTTCGAGCCGGTGGAGTACTGGCTGATGCCGGCGGTGTTCAGCAGCGAACTGGGGAAGGACTATTCGGGGCAGTGGCAGAAATTTATCAAGTCGAGCAGCGAAGATGATAAAGGGCCGAGTGTCGCCGAGCAGAGCAAGTGGTTAGCTGAGCACAAGGCGTTTAAGGCGGAGCTTCACGATGTAGGGGACAAGAAGTTCGAGGCATCGAACAAGGAGGCGGCGGAGAAGATTTACGAGGCGATAAAGGGCAGGGAGTTTAAGGTCTCGGACGTAGAGCGCAAGGAGTCGAAGTCACGGCCTTCACCGCCATTTATAACATCGACGCTTCAGCAGGCGGCGGCGAACCGTTTGGGGTTTTCAGCCAAGCGGACGATGCGGGTGGCTCAGCAGTTGTACGAGGGGCTCGATTTGGGTTCGATGGGGGTGCTGGGTCTTATTACTTATATGAGGACGGACAGCACGCACCTGAGCGGTGAGGCGATTGACGAGGCGCGTAATTATATAAAGCGGAACATCGGGCAGGAGTATCTGAGCGAGAAGGTCAACGTTTATAAATCGAAAAAGAACGCGCAGGAGGCACACGAGGCGATACACCCGACGGACGCCGACCTTACGCCGTGGGAGATAAAGAAGCTGGTGACGGCAGAGCAATACAAGCTTTATGATTTGATATGGCGGCGTTTTGTAGCGTGCCAGATGGCGGCGTCGCGGTGGGACGTGACGACTCTGCATATAACGGCGGACAGTTCAGCAGGGCGGTGCTGTTATCACAGTACGGGCAGGGTTCTGGTATTCGACGGATTCGGCAAGATTTGGCTGAGCAAATCAGCGCAGCAGGAATTGCCGCCGCTTGAAGTTGGTCAGTCGGTCCGCGTGGTGGATTTGCATGCGGAGCAGCACTTTACGAAGGGGCCTGCGCGGTATAACGAGGCGTCTCTGGTCAAGGCACTGGAGAAGGAGGGTATAGGCAGGCCGAGCACATACGCGGCGATTATAAGTACGATACAGGATCGCAACTACGTCGAGCAGACGGAGAAGAAGTTTTTCGCGACGGATTTGGGGGAGGTTGTTACGGAGAAGCTGGACGAATATTTCCCGAAGATAATGGACATAGCGTTTACGCGTTATATGGAGGAGCAGCTTGATAAGATAGAGGAGCAGCACCTTGAATGGGTGAGTGTGCTGGAGGAGTTTTACAGGCCATTCAGGGAGAACCTTGAGACGGCGGTATCAGAGATGAAGCACGCGAAGGCGGAGGTCAAGCCGAGCGAGTATACGTGTCCGAAATGCAAGAAGCCTCTGGTATATAAGTTCGGCAAGAACGGTAAATTCCTGAGCTGTTCGACGTATCCGAAGTGTAAGTTTGCATGCCCGTGCGACCGAGAGGGCAAGATGGTAGAGGAGAAGGTGAGCGAGCATAAGTGTCCGAAGTGCGGCAATACGATGGTTTACAAGCGCGGGCGGTTCGGTGCATTTTTAGGATGTTCGAGTTACCCGGAGTGCAAAAGTATATTGAATATTGATAAGGAGGGTAATGTTCTGCCTCCGAAGCCGCCTGCGGAGCCGACGGGAATAAAATGCTATAAGTGCAAGGAGGGGGAGCTTGTGGTTCGACAGGGCAAGCGCGGGCCGTTTTTGGGCTGTAACAGGTTTCCGAAGTGTCGTACAATAGTAAGTTATAAGCAGTTGGAGCAGCTTAAGGAGCTTCAGTTGGCGGGCAAGTGGCCGCCGGAGAGCCGTGAGGAGGCGGACGAACTTCTTGGGAGAAGTAAGTCGAAGAAGGGGTCGAAGAAAAAGAACAAAGCTCTGGCAGAGAAGTAGTTAATATAGTAAGATGAGGGTGTTATTATTTGGGCGGGTGTGTTTTGGAAGGTGAACAAGATGAAAGAAGAAAAACGAACTACATCATCCAAGGCGCTTGAGATAGTCGAACCGATAGGCATGCGTGTTCTGATAAGTAAGGACAAGGACAAGAAAGAGACGAAGGGGGGAATTCAGCTTCCTGATAATATAGAGATACCGACGATAACGGGACGGGTGGTGGCGATATCGGCGGAGATTGAGAACGACGCTGACATACCTCTTCAGAAATACGATAAGGTGCTGTTTAATCCGAAGGGGGCGATACCGGTGGACTTTGAGGGAGACAACCGCCTTTTCGTAGTGGAAGTTGAAAACGTAGTTGCGGTGTTCCGTCAGTCGTAAGTAGTCCTATCTCATTTTTTGGCATACGATTCAAATAAAAGCGGGTGGGGGCTTTCGCGGTTTTTTCTTTGCTTAGGGAATTTTTCGTTGATGGGGGTGTACCTGGTTTGATTCTGTGTTAGAATGTTTGCATGCAAAGAGACCAGATTACCCGCCGTGAATTCATAGAGCTGTCCGGTTTGTCATCGATAGCGGTTTTGTTAATGCCGGATTGTCTTTCTGCAGAGGATGTGGGCAAGAGTAATCGCTCATTTTCTAAAGTCGCCTTCCAGAGGGCATATGTTCCGGTCATCAATAAATGCGACGTGGTGATTGTCGGCGGCGGTTTTGGCGGCGTGTCGGCAGCTTTGGAATTTGCCAGAGCGGGTAAAAAAGTGGTGCTTGTGGAACGCAGGATATACCTTGGCAGTGAAATGACTTCAACCTATCGTCCGTGGATAGAGCTGGATGAAAATACCAGAGCTGAGAATCTGCCCGAAGCTCTGTGGTTGTGTGTTGATAAGGAAATCAACCAACCGTTTAAGGACAAAGTTATGCTGCGTTTTGACAAAATCAAATTATCGCTTGAAGATGCCCTGCTGAGCGAAAGGGTCGAAATAATTTATGCCAGCCATCCCGTTGGACTGATTGCAGAAAAAAATACGGTCAAGGGACTGGTAATCGGCAACAAATCGGGACGGCAGGCCGTGCTTGCAAAGATGATTCTGGACTGTACGGAGAGCGCCTCGGTCGTGAGGCTAACGGATATCGGATTTAAAAAGTCCCGTTCTAAAATGTTTTCTTTCGGCAGGACGCTGGAATTTACGCAAATCGAACCTTTAAAGACGGACCATATAGACGTCCCCGAATCTTTAAAAATCAAGGGCAACCGTGTCTTGGTACAGCAGGGATATATCGGGAACCAGCATTATTATGTGGATTGTCCGATGGAATTTCCTGAGGCATCATTTGATACAGAAGAGACCGTTAAGCGTGAAGTCGAGGCATGGGAAAGAAGTATTGGCGTTGCAAAGTACCTGTACGAGCAGGTCCCGGAATTCAAAAACGCTTTTCTCACCGCATCTTCATATCAGTTGACGGGCTTCTATACCGGACAGATGAATGAACTCGCTGGAGGCAATCCTGCAAACATTCCAGAGGCAGAGATATCCCTTACAGGCAGCCGGACAGTCGGCAGTCTTTCTTTTGCAACGAATTACTCCAACCTCTGGTGCTTGAATGAGGCTGCCCGTCTTGAGAAATGGGCGGTTGAATTTCTAATGGGTCCACAGGGCGCATGCGCGACAGGGACGTCATGTTCAAAATGGCTGATAGATGAGTGGGGCCGACTGGCGAATAAGGCATTTCCCGAAACTGTAAAAACGGGGGTCAGGGCCGATGCGGCAAACAGGCTCACTGTAGGCGAACAGGAAAGTCCGCAAAGAGGCAGGGCATATGAGCAGGTTAAGGTGGGCAGGCGGACATTTGCGATTATCGAGCAGGCTGATATTCTGGTTATAGGAGGCGGTTCGAGCGGTGCCACGGCTGCTATCGCGGCAGCAGAAAGCGGGAAGAAGACAATTGTAGTGGATATGAATCCGGGGTTCGGCGGGACGGGGACCTTTGCCGGCGTGCAGGACTATTGGGGACCGGGAACTTACAAAGGTTTCGTTGCGCGGCACATTAAAAACATGGACGAGGTGCATAAATATATTCCCAATTATGTCAACAGTTATATCAGCTGGTGGGAGGATTATGTGACGTGGAACGTGCAGGCGAAGATGTATATGCTGCTGAGGGAGGTTAAAAAGGCGGGGGCGAAAGTCATCTGGAACAGCGTTGCCATCGGTACGATTATGGACGGCAACAAGGTCCGGGGAGTTGTTGTGGCGACACCGCAGGGAGTTTACGGGATACTTTCGAAAGTAGTTATCGACGCCACAGGTGACGGGGACATTGCGGCATTTGCGGGCGCTGATTTTGTTTACGGCTCGGCAAGAGACCATGTACCGATGTGGTATGCGTTATGCAAATTAGATATCCCCGGGATTACAATTACTTCATTTCAAAGTACGGTAGATATAACGAATATCCACGACTATACCCGCTCGGTCATGGTCGGGATGCGCAGCGGCGGGAAGTTACACGACCATTATTCTTATCTGGCCCCCCGCGAAACAAGGCATATTTACGGTGATGCCGTTCTTACTCTGACCGACCATTTGAAATTCAGAAAGTGGGAGGATGTCATCAATATCAGCTGCAGTAACTGCGATATGAAGGGTTATCATGCTTCCGACTGGTTCAGGGTGGGCCTGATTCCTCCGAACGTGGACATCGAAATTCCTTATCGCTGTATTATTCCGAAAAAAATCGAAAACATACTCGTAGCAGGGAAGGCTTTTTCGACCAATCACGAATCTCTGGCGACAGTCCGGATGCAGCACGACCTTGAAAATCTCGGAGGCGTTGCGGCTTTGGCGGCGGCCCAGGCTTTGGATGAAGGAGTCCTGCCGCGAGATATTAACTTGAAAAAGCTCCAGAAGAAATTAGTGAAGCTGGAACTATTACCTGCCGGGGTTTTAAGCCGTGAAATTAAACCGCAGGAATATTGCGAGAAAGAACTGGAAGATTTCGTAGAGCAATTCGAGCCGGAGAGGTCGCTTCGTTCCTACTCTGATACAGCAATGGATGAGATATGGGCCCAGCCGATACCTTTTGTTGAAGTATGTGCTTCGCCGCCTGAAAAGGCCATACCCGTACTGGAAAAGGCGTTTAAGAATTCGTCGGGCAAACGTGCGCTGCGGGTTGCCCAGGCCCTTGCGATGTTCGGTTCTGAAATTGCCGCCCAAACACTTTTTGATGAGATTAACAGGCAATTGGCAGATGACAAGTTACCAGTATTAGACGAAGATATTCGTCATGCCAGTGGAGACTCGGCTCCTCCGGGACAGGGTGCGATGTCCCTTTGTGCAAACCTGATTTATGCACTCGGAATGACCCGCAGCAGGCTGAACATTCCCGTCTGCGAAAAGGTAGCGGAACTTTTCAAGCCGGAGGGGCCGAAAGACTTTTACAGCAAGGACCTGGGTTTGTTTTACTATGTCGATGCTGTTTGTTATGGGGCGGAATTGTTAGGAAGTGAAGAAGTCATACCATCATTAAAGCAGTTACATGCCTGCCAATACCTGAAAAATCAATCGCTTAAAAGTGGAATCGAGCCGGAGTTCATACTTGAGCGTCGCGGCCTTCTTGAATTGAATCTCGGCAGGGCACTTGCGCGGAGCGGAGACATAGACGGACTGAATATTCTGATTGAATATCTTGACGATATGAGGGCTGTCCTGGCTGAATTTGCCCATACGACGTTAATGCGAATTACAAATCAAGATTTCGGAAAAAACAAGCTTGAATGGACCGCCTATGCAAACTCAATTACGGGCTCATTCAAACCGGTGCCGCTGGCTGAGAGAGTAGACGGGTAAAAATCTTCACCTGTGTCTATTAAGCAAGCCGGAAGATGATCGGTCTTCCGGCTTTTTCTTTAGCGTTCGTCCCGTCACGCTAAAGTGAAGGGGGGACAAATTCAACTGATTCCGGTATTTTTTTGTTTTCTTTTTGGGCGAGCCAGGAAGGCGCCTAAAGCTAATAAAAGTCCGGTGGCGGGTTCGGGGATAGGCTCGGGGTCCGGCACGGGGAAATCATCGATGTCATCCGGTACAGGGAAATCGTCCTCGCCCTGGTCATCGTCGAATTCGGGCAGTTCATATGTTGGCCGGATCCGTTTATGCGGTCTTCTTCCGCCAGGTCCGCCGAATCCACCCTGTCCTGTGTAGCCTGCCGGACTTCTTACCGGCCGTCCACCGCCGCCTCCACCGGCGCGGCTGGGCGGCAGTTCTTCAAAGAGTGCGAAATCGTATTTTACTCTTTCAAATACAGCAATGATAATCTTCGGCGTGTCAAGGTAAGCGGTTGTGGTACTTGCGGCTGTGTCGCTGACATCACCGAGCCAGTAAACAAACTGGTACCCTGGTTTTGGTGTAGCGGTCAAAGTAACATTTGCGTTTTGCTCGAAAGCGTGTACACCAACGGCGGGAGAGACTGTTCCGCCATCAGGGGGAGATTGCTGGAGAAGCAGGACGGTTCCGTCTGTTTGTGCGTTTGCATATCGCGGCGCAATCGCCAGAGCAAGCATTAATATCAAAGCTTTTGTGTATATTGAGCTGCTATATTTGGTCATTACCAAAATCCCCCGGTCGGATAATTATGCATATTTTCTTTTTCTAAGCAGCGTCAAGGCTCCAAATCCGAGCAGAGCAACTGTTATCGGTTCAGGGATGGGAACAGGGAGATCACCCGAGGTCTGCACTTCATACGAGCCAGCAACGGGCGCCGAATCACTCGAGAAGACGAGGAACCATGAATGCTGGGCGGTTGAAATGTATCCGATATCACCGCCCCAGACCCAGATACCCTGATTTTCGGAAATAAGCGGATATGGTGCGATGCCATCGTTTTTGTCATCGAGTGCGGTAGTACTCTGCATCAGAGATTCGTTGACTGCGGAGTTATCGAGGTTGAGAATTGAGAAATAGGTGACCTCATTGTATCCCTCGTTGATGTTCTGGAATATCTGATAAGCATAGATGTATTGTCCATCTCCCGGCGCTTCGAAGCCTTCAATTGCGGCGATTTCGTTTCCGCCGAGAGTGTCATAGACGGCGAAATCAATTCTCAGGTTAAAACCATCCTCATCATACTCACTGTAACCCTGCCAGAGTCCACCGAGATATGAGCTGTTGGGCAGCGCGAAAAGCGTTGCCGAAGCGTTTTTTGGTAGTATCACCAGCACAAGCAAAAAAGCAAGGCATGTAATATTTCTAATCGCCCTCATTTTCTTCAAATATCCTTTCTGTTATTGAACAACAAAACCACCCCATCAAAGTTGAGCTCTTTAGGAGTTACCGCGCAGACTTTTTTCTTTTAAGAGCCAATACCCCACCAATTCCCAGGATGATAACGGTAGCCGGCTCAGGTATACAAATAGTGTCGATAACCAGTTGATCAACGACGATATCTCCTTTTATAGTGATCCATTCCTCGATTGGATTAGGCCAGAGCGTGACCATAAAGAGCGAGTGAGTCCAGCCGTTGCCCAGGTCGATGTCGTCTCCTCTTGTCATTTGCATGGAGTCAAAAGGAGTGACGCCTATTACAGGTGCGTTTGGCAGGAACGGGTCTGGGTCGAGATTCATGGACATCCAGGTCAACTGAACCCATATTTCCTTATATGGTCTAATTTCAGGATAGTTTGGAATATAGACATCAATTTCGCCTGAGAGAGGCCATGCACCGGGATCCGGGATCCATTGTTCAAATGGAGTTACCCTTAACATGGGAGCCCCAAAGGAGTTGCTGAATAGGTCTGGGGGCGGCATCAGGTCAGGCGTAGAGAAATCCCAGAGTTGGAAAGTGCTGTCATCCTGTCCTCGCCAATCCGGGGGAGTCAGGTCATCAGCAAAGACGACCGAGCATAGCACCAGGACTATCACCGTACGCAGACTCAATATTTTTTTGTAAGCCAGCATCTTTTTCATTTTCTTTCTTCTCCACAAGACTAAAAATCTCTCAAAAACCTAACAGTTTTTTACTTTGCGCAGGGACTCTGCGCAGAAGTAACCAGAGTTTTCAGCCCCAAGGAGTTTTCCACCTCCCCCAAATCAAGGTCTAACACAGAAGCATTTACGGCCTAATTTGCCCCCGAGGGAGCAAATATCAGTTTTCTGTGCATTTCAAACCCAATTTTTTTTGTGCAAAAATACGGCTGCACAAATAGTTAAAGAACGCAAGGAAGTAAACTCAAACAGTTCCTTCAAGTGAGTTTTCTCTAAGCCCCCAAGCTGATGTTGCTATTAAACCATATTAGGCTTTGTATGTCAAGTCTTTTTTTGTGATTTTTGAGATTTATAGCAAAAATAATTTTGTCGAATTTGGGTTATTCTGATTGAGTTTTCAGGCCGATAAAAAGCCGTATTCAGGTGCCGTTTTTCCCTTTTCTTCTAATAGGCTTTTCCTGAACGAAACGGCCGATATTTCTAATTGCCTGGCGGAGTCGCTGCTCGTTTTCGACCAGGGCAATTCTGACGTATTTCTCGCCGTTTTCGCCGAAAGCGCGACCTGGGGCGAGGGCGACTTCGGCGTGTTCCATCAGATCCATCGCATAATCAATGGTTCCTTTACCTTTTAAATGGTCATCGGGGATTTTTGCCCAGACGAACATCGATGCTCGTGGTTTTTCTACGTTCCAGCCGATTCTCGTAAGGCCTTCGCAGACGACATCGCGTCGGGCCTGGTAGAGTTTGTTCTGCTCGATTATGTCCTGGTCACAGTGTCTCAGGGCGATGATGCCGGCAATCTGTATTGCCTGGAATATTCCGTAATCGTAATAGCCTTTTATGGTGGCGAGGTAGTCAATCATGTCTTTGTTGCCGGCGGCGAATCCGATTCTAAAGCCGGCCATATTGTATGGTTTGCTCAGGGTGGTGAATTCAACGCCGACATCCTTAGCGCCTTTTACGGACAGCAGGCTTGGTGCCTTGTAGTCGTCGAAGCAGGTCTCGCCATATGCGAAGTCGTGAATGACAGCGATTTTGAAGCGCTTTGCCATATCGACTACGGTTTCAAAGAAACCCTCATCGACGGTCATAGCCGTTGGGTTATGTGGGTAATTCAGTATAAGCAGCTTAGGTTTCGGGTACATGTGTTCGATGACTTCGGCGATATTTTTCAGGAAATCCTGGTCGTTACCCAGAGGAACGGCTGCGACGTCAGCACCGGCAAGAGCGACGGAGTAGTTATGTATCGGGAAAGAGGGGTCCGGGACAATTGCGGTGTCACCTGGTCCCATCATTGCCAGGCACATGTGGCTGAAACCTTCCTTCGAGCCGATGCATGCGATGACTTCAGTTTCCGGATCGAGCTGTGCGTTCCAGAGTTTCTGGTATTTTTTTGCGATTTCGCCGCGGAGGTTTTTAATTCCTTTCGAGGCACTGTATCGGTGGTTGCGGGGGTCGCGGGCGGCTTCGCAGAGTTTGTCGATGACGATTTGCGGAGCGGGGTCGGAGGGGTTGCCCATGCCCAGGTCTATGATGTCGGCTCCCTTCCGGCGTTTTGTGAGTTTTAGCGCGTTTAGTTGTCCGAAGAGATATGGCGGCAATCGCTTTATTCTTTGTGCAGGTTCTATTTTGAAGTCGGCCATTTTAGTATCCCTTAGAGCAAGTGTTTCTATTATTACAATCGGAATAGTTTACATTCGGAGGACAGATTTTCAAAGTTTTTTATCAATAAAAGGCTAAACGGCAGAGGCTGGGGGATTTGGATCGACCGGGCTTTAACTTGACAATATCATCACAATTAGATATAATCGGTCGTAATCGAGGAGGTCGATATATGCAGTTTTGTTTTTGCACTGGGATTGCTTTTCTTGTTTTTTATGCTGCCCGGCAAATTCTAAGGTATTCGGGGGAAGTCATTTTTTTGGCGGTGATGATATTCTTTGCGCTGTTAACGGAGAATATAGTATCCGGGGCGGAGAGTGAAGGGGCGGTTATAGCGTCGGCGGGGCCTCGGTTGGGTGACGTTACAGTAGTGGAGGTTTTGATTTCAGGCCGTGCCGAGCTGGATGAGCTAATAAGCGGGGGTTATAACATAAGCAATGTAACGGGCGATACAGTGACGGTATATGCGACGGAGGAGGAACTGTCGCGGCTGGAGGGTGCGGGGTATGAGTATCGCAAGGTTGAGCCGGTGGTAGAAGAGACGGATGTTACGGCACTTTCATATCGAGACTACGCGATGGTTACGTCGGAGCTGGCGGGGTATGCGGCGGCGTATCCGGAGATACTTAGGTTGTATACACTGGGTCAATCGGTGCAGGGCAGAGAGCTTTGGGCGGTGCTTATTACGGACAATCCTGACATTGAGGAAGACGAGCCGGAGTTTAAGTATGTTGCGACAATGCATGGCGATGAGTCTCTGGGGGCGGAGATGTGCATGTACTTTATCGATATGGTGCTTAGCGACTATAACGATGCAAATGAACGGATAGTGGGGCTTGTTGACAATACGGCGATATGGATTGTTCCGGTGATGAACCCGGACGGCCTGGAGCTTGGTTCTCGTTACAATGCGAACGGTTATGACCTTAACCGGTCGTTTCCGATTTATCCGACGGATTATACTGGTGATATTTTTGACGGTGAGCCACTCGGTGATTTGGGGAGGCAACCGGAAGTTGCGCACGTTATGCGTTGGACGGCGGCGAACAGTTTTGTTTTGTCGGCGAACTTTCATACGGGTGCGCTTGTTGTTAATTATCCGTACGATGACGACGGGCTTGGTAGTGTGGATTCTCCGACGCCGGACGACCTTTTGTTCGAAGAGATTTCGCGGATTTACTCGATGTATAACCTGCCGATGTGGAACAGTTCGATTTTCGAAGATGGTATTACTAATGGTGCAGCGTGGTATGTTGTACAGGGAGGCATGCAGGACTGGAATTACCGGTATATCAGCTGCAATGAAGTAACAATGGAACTGTCAATAAATAGTAAGCCGCCAGCACTGCAGCTTCCAGACTACTGGGATGATAACCGCGAATCGATGCTGCATTTCCTCGAAGCGGTGCATATAGGTGTTCGAGGTGTTATTACTAACAGCGTGAGCAGTGAGCCGGTGTGGGCGGAAGTTATGGTGGAGGACAACAGTCATCCGGTGTTTACAGACCCGAATGTCGGTGATTACTATCGGATGCTGCTGCCGGGCGTGTATAACCTTACTTTCAGCGCGGTCGGTTATGTTTCGCGTATGGTTGAGGATGTAACAGTCATCGATGGTGCGGTAACGCGAATTGATGTTGAACTGAGCGGTGCGGATATCAGCGGCGACGGGATTGTGAATTTCGAAGATTATGCGACTTTGTCGGAACACTGGGGCCGAAGCGGTTGCGGTGACTGCGGTGGTGCAGAACTTACTGGTGACGGTAATGTAGGGATTGATGACTTGCGGGGGTTTGTTGAGAACTGGCTGATAGAACTTTAATCGCGCTGTTTTGTGCTATTCTATGCTTTTCAAAGTCTTTTTAGGAGATTCTACCTGCGCAGAGATTGCAGACAAGGCTTGTTTCCCGTGGAGGGGTGAGTAAAGCAAGAGAGTTCCAAAAAGAAGTCAAATATATTTGATGAATATGACGATAACAAATACATATGACTCCAGAACGAGGCAATGCGAGAAGAGAATATTGGGAGATAGTGTTAGTCAAGGGGGTAACCGGTTTGTGAGCAGGCATTTGCCCTTGCGGCGTTACTTTGATAATGTTAAAATCACGGTTAGCATGGAACACAAAGGGCATAGTAACCGGCTTATAAGAAGACTTTGTTGCGGGCTTTTGCTTTTACTGGTGGCGGGTCAGTACGTTAATGCCGACGATAAGGACCCAAACGACCCAAACGACCCAAACGAGCTGTTGCGGAGCAAGTGGGACGCGGTTCTTACGGTCCTGCAGAACAAAGATATCGAGCAGAAAGAAAAAGAGAGTGAAATCAGCAAAATCGTCAACCCGTCCTTCGATTTTCCACTGATGGCCAAACTTGCATTGGGCAAAAAGAACTGGCCAAAATTGAGCGAGCAACAACGTAAGAAATTCACAGAACTTTTTATCGAAAGAGTTAGTACTTCGTATTGTGATAAAATCTCGCTCTACACGGATGAAAAGGCTTTGTTCAAACCCGCGGTGTGGAACAAGAAGACTATCTCTATCCTGATGGAGCTTATATCCAAGGACAAAACGATAACCATGCTATACAAACTTCGCAAGGTGGACGGATGCTGGAAGATATATGACGTGGAAATAGAGGGTGTCAGTATTCTCTTAACTTATCGATCGCAATTCGACGATATTCTTCGCCGCGGCACGGTCGAGGAACTTCTTTCACGGCTGGAGAAACCAGCAACTCGTTGACCTGCAATTTGGTGAGTCGGACTGATATCATGATGAAACCCCACTCAGTGGCACAACTTTTTTTCGACCGAGTGGTCCTGCAACATCCCAGGACAGTCATTGTCTGCGTGATGGCAGCGGTCGGTTTTCTCGGGTTCCAGGCCAGAGGTTTCAGGCTGGATGCCTCGACGGAGACTCTGGTTTTGGAGAACGACGAAGATTTGCGTTACTCGCGTCTGATTAGTTCCCGCTACGGACAACACGACTTTCTGGCCTTGACATATACTCCCAGAGACGACCTGTTCTCGGAGAAAACGCTGGCGACCTTAGGCCGGCTACGCGATAATTTGCTGTCTTTGGAAAATGTCTTATCGGTGGTTTCGGTTCTGGACGTTCCTCTTCTGGAAAGCCCGCCCGTCTCGCTCGAGGAGCTTACGGCGGAACTACCCACTCTCGAGTCGCCGGAGGTGGAGAAGGAGCTGGCCAGAAACGAATTTCGCGAGAGTGCCCTTTATCAAAACCTGCTGCTCAGTTCGGATTTGCAGACTACGGCGCTGCTGATAAATTTTTCGGACGATGATGTCTATCGCGACTTGCTTGAGCGTCGCAACGAGTTGCGGCAGAAGAAGGCCTCCGGTACACTGACTTGGGCAGAGCGAGTGGAACTAAAGCGTGTGGTTGAGCAATCCCGGCAACACAGGGACAAAGCGAGGCGGCAGCGGCATCAGGATATCGCTGCGATACGGGCTATCATGGACGGGTATCGGCAGGATGCCGAATTGTTTCTCGGTGGCATCGGTATGGTTGCGGACGACATGATTACTTTCATTAAAAACGACTTGAGGGTGTTCGGTTTCGGGATTCTGCTGTTTTTAGTTTTTATGCTGGGGGTTATCTTCAGGAGAATGCGCTGGATATTTTTGCCGATGCTCTGCTGCGTGGTCTCGGTGGTTTGCATGGTGGGTCTATTGGGGTGGTTCAGGTGGGATGTGACGGTCATGTCCTCCAATTTCATTTCTTTGCAGCTGATAATGACCATGGCCATTACGATTCACCTGATTGTGCGGTATCGTGAACTATTAACCAAGAGTCCGGAGGAGGCTAATCGCCAGCTTCTTCTCGATACGATCCTTCTAAAGCTTAAGCCCTGTGTATATGCGGTACTAACGACGATTGCCGGTTTCGGTTCTCTGGTGCTTTGTGAAATTTTACCAGTCGTGACGTTCGGCTGGATGATGATAGCCGGTTTGATTGTTTCTTTGGTTGTGACCTTTTTGCTTTTTCCCGCCGTGCTGATGCTGATGCCGAAAGACAGCCCCCCGGCCGGACAAAGGTGGCATTTCCCCGTGACATCGGTCCTGGCGAAATTTACCGAAGGCCACGGCGTGTTGATAATGGTTATCAGCGGCCTGGTCCTGGTTTTTAGCCTTATTGGCATCTCAAAATTAGAGGTTGAGAACTGTTTTATCGATTACTTCGATGAAACTACCCAGATTTACCAGGGCATGAAAATAATCGACCAGCGTCTGGGCGGTACGACTCCTCTGGATGTCCTCGTAGAGTTTGAGGAACCCGACGCACAGCCGGCCGTTACCGAGCCTGCTGCAGCGGAAAGTGACGACATATTTGACGAATTCGAAGAATTCGACAAGGCAGCAACGGACGAGAAGTACTGGTTTACCTCCGACAAGATGACCCGCGTCAAGGCCGTACACGGTTATCTCGACAACCTGCCGGAAACCGGGAAGGTATTGTCATTAGCTACGATGTTGAGTATCGCAGAGAAGTTAAATTCCGGCAGGCCTCTGGATAGTTTCGAACTTGCCCTGCTTTATAGTAAAACGCCGGACAAATTTAGGACCCTTCTGATCAAGCCCTATGTGTCGGTGGAGCATAATCAGGTTCGCTTTTGGGTCAGAGTCAGAGATTCCGAGAAGAGTCTGAGGCGCAATGAACTTCTGAAGAAGATAAAGTCAGACCTGACCGGCGTACTGGGGTTTGCAGAGGAAGATGTTCATCTCGCGGGCCTTCTGGTTCTGTACAACAACATGCTGCAAAGCCTGTTCCGTTCCCAGATATTGACACTGGGCATCACTGTTGGGTTGCTGACGGGGATGTTTCTGGTGCTGTTCAGGTCGTTGCGAATAACTCTGATGGCCATGTTTGCGAACGTTCTTTCCATCGCGGTGGTTCTCGGTATGATGGGCTGGCTGAGCATGCCTCTTGACATGATGACCATAACCATCGCGGCCATCGGCGTGGGGATTGCGGTCGATAACACGATTCACTATATCCACAGATTCAAAGGTGAATTTCAACAAGACCGCAAGTACCTGCCCACGATGCATCGCTGCCATGGAAGCATCGGGCATGCGATGTACTATACATCGGTAACTATTATCATAGGTTTTTCGATACTGGGCCTGTCCAATTTTGTTCCGATTGTCAATTTCGGTTTGCTGACCGGATTAGCGATGTTCATTGCACTCCTTGCGGCGCTTACGCTTCTGCCGCAAATGCTGATTCTGTTTAAACCTTTCGGCAGTGAGGCTTGAGGATTCGGCATGAGCACAATCGGATGGTATTAAGAAAACAAGAGACAATAGTCGAGAGGAGTAGTATGAACCTGAAGGTTTGGGTTATATTTTTACTGACTGTCACTACCGCGGGCTGTGCGGTCTCCGAGAGGACCGCACCTTCCAACTTATCTGCACAGACTTCAGCAAACCAAAACGATGTTCTTGTTGACCCTAATGGAGAGGACTTTGCCGACGAGGATTTTGACTTGCTGGAAGAAGAGCTTGCCGAGAAGAAGGTTGATATAGCGGACCCGCTGGAGGGATTGAATCGGCTAATGTACGGTCTCAACGATGTGCTGCACTTCTGGGTTTTAGAGCCCTGTGCTTCGGCGTGCGAGGCGGTTGTTCCGGAGCCTGCTCGGATTGGAATCCACAATTTCTTCAACAATCTCACCACGCCGGTGCGTTTTGTCAATTGCCTTTTGCAGGGTAAAGGTGAAGCTGCCGGCACAGAATTGAACCGTTTCGTAGTCAACACCACGGTTGGAGTTCTGGGTTTCGGTGACCCGGCGAAGGACCAATATGGCTTGGAGCCCGTAGAAGAAGACCTGGGCCAGACACTGGCGGTACATGGCCTTGACAACGGCTTCTATATCGTCCTGCCATTGCTCGGGCCATCGACTTTGCGGGATTCGGTGGGTAAGGCAGGCGATTTGTTTCTGAATCCGGTGTTCTATCTGGAACCTACGGAAGCGGCGGTCGGCACATCCGCTGTGAAGATTACCAACGAGAACTCATTTCGCATCGGCGAGTACGAGGTCTTTAAGTCCGCGGCGGTGGACCCCTACGTGGCGATGCGCGAAGCCTATATCCAATACCGAAACAAACAAATCGAGGAGTAGCTCAGTTTGGGAAGATGATTTGCTATTCCCATTCGATAGTAGCAGGGGGTTTGCTCGATATATCGTAGACGACGCGGTTGACACCGCGGACTTCGTTTATGATTCTGTTCGAGATTATACCGAGCACTTCATAAGGTATTTGTGAGAAATCGGCGGTCATGAAATCAGGCGTTTCGACGGTTCGTATTGCAATAACATTTTCATAGCTTCTTTCATCGCCCATCACTCCGACGGTTGATACGGGCAGGAGCACTGCGAGGGCCTGAGAAATTTTACTGTAGAGGCGGGCTGATTTAATTTCGTCGATTAATATTTCGTCAGCGGCGCGGATTATTTCGAGTCTTTGAGTTGTGATTTCGCCGATAATTCTCACGGCCAGTCCCGGGCCTGGAAATGGGTGTCTCCATACGATATCTTCGGGCAGTCCGAGATATTCGCCGACGACCCTGACTTCATCCTTGAACAAATCGCGCAATGGTTCGATGAGTTCGAAGCCGAGTTTGGCGGGCAGACCTCCGACATTGTGATGTATTTTGATATTTGCGGCGAGGTTTCCTTCTTTAGAGCCGGATTCGATAACGTCGGGGTAAAGCGTTCCCTGAGCGAGGAACCTGGCGTTTGGTATTTTGGAGGCTTCGGACCTGAAGGCCTCGATGAATTCGGCGCCGATAATTTTTCTTTTTTTCTGCGGGTCGGTGACACCCTTTAATTTTGCAAGGAACTGTTTCGAGAAGTCGACGACGCGGAGGTCGATATGGAAATGGTCGCGAAAAGTTGCGACGACGCTTTGACATTCGTTTTTTCTGAGCAGGCCGTTGTCGACGAAAATACATACGAGCTGGTCGCCTACCGCCTTGTGGAGGAGCGAGGCGACGACGGAGGAATCGACACCTCCGCTGAGGCCGCATATTACGGCGGCGTCGCCGACCTGCTTTTTTACAGCCTGGACGGTTTCGGAGACGAAGTCACTCATTTTCCAGTCTCCGGCGCAGTCGCAGATATTGTACAGGAAGTTTTTTAGAATTTCGGTTCCTTTTGGCGTGTGCGAGACTTCGGGGTGGAACTGTACGCCGTAGAATTTGTTTTTTTTGTGGCTTACGGCGGCAAAGGGGCATGTCTGAGTTGTCGCGAGTTTGACAAAATCACCGCTTAGCCGGCCGATTTGGTCGCCGTGGCTTGCCCATGCGGTGATGGTATCAGGCAGGTTCCGGAAGAGGTCGGTATTGTCGATGACGGAAAGCTTTGTTCTGCCGTACTCTCTTTTTTCTGCGGGGATGATTTCAGCACCGAGAATTTGGCAGCCAAGCTGCATGCCGTAACAGATGCCGAGGATTGGCACGCCGAGGTCGAAGATTTTCTCATTGCACTTGGGAGCGTTTTCGTCATAGACACTTGCGGGTCCGCCTGAGAGGATAAGGCCCTTTATGTCCATGTTTTTTAACTGCCGGGCGGAGATTTCGGGGCGGCAGATTATAGAATAGACGTTCTGCTCGCGCACACGTCTTGCGATTAACTGTACGTACTGGCTGCCAAAATCCAGGATGGCGATTTTCTCGCGCGGCATAAATTTCCCTCATAAAATTGATATGAACAACTACTGCTATTACCCAAACAGTGTATCATCAATCCTCGAAAGGTTCGGAAGCGGAGTAGTTTGGCGCTTCTTTTGTTATCTGGATATCGTGCGGATGTGATTCACTTATGGAGGCGGCACTTATTCTGACGAACTTTCCATTATTTTTAAGCTCTTCGATGTTTTTTGCGCCGCAATATCCCATGCCTGCGCGGAGTCCGCCGACGAGCTGATAGACAAAGTCGCCGAGGGTGCCTCTGTATGGTACGCGTCCTTCGACACCTTCGGGAACGAGCTTGTCTTTTTCTGTGGAGGCTTTCTGGCCGTACCTTTCGGCCGAGCCTTTTACCATCGCGCCGAGTGAACCCATACCACGGTATTCCTTGAACTGTCTACCGCGATAGATTACGAGCTGGCCGGGACTTTCCTCTAGTCCGGCGAAGAGCGAGCCAACCATTACGGTTGAGGCACCCGCGGCGATGGCCTTTGTAATATCGCCGGAATGTCTTATGCCACCGTCAGCGATAACAGGAATGTTATGCTTGTCTGCGACGGAGGCACAATCGATGATGGCCGAAACCTGCGGGACACCGACACCTGAAATGATTCTTGTGGTGCAGATAGCACCGGGGCCGATGCCGACCTTGAGAGCGTTTGCACCGGCTTTTATGAGGTCCTGTGCGGCTTCGGCAGTGGCGATGTTTCCAGCAATGATATCGATGTCGTGTTTGCTCTTTATTGCTTTTACGGTGTCGATGACGTTTTGTGAATGGCCGTGTGCGGTATCGACAACTATGACGTCGACTTCGGCATCGATGAGTGCCTCAATTCTTTTGTGGTCGTTGACACCGACAGCGGCACCGACCCTTAATCTACCTCTTTGGTCGCGGGCGGCCCTTGGGTATTGTTGGACCCTCTCGATGTCCCTCATGGTAATCAGGCCTGCCAACTCACCTTTTTCGTTGACCAGGAGTAGCTTTTCGACCTTGTGCTTCTGGAGGAGTTCCTTAGCCTGCTCGAGTGTGATTTCGGCCGGAGCGGTGATGAGATTTTCCTTTTGCATAACGGAGCTTATTTTGACGTTGTAGTCCTTGAGGAACTTCAAATCCCTTCTGGTAAGTATTCCGACGAGCTTTTTTCCGTCGATGATGGGGACACCGGAGACGTTGTATTCATCCATGAGCTCACGAACTTTTTCAACGGGTTCTGCGGGGCTGAGGACGACAGGGTCGAGTACGCGTTCGTTCTCTGAGCGTTTTACCTTTTCGACTTCAATTTTCTGTGCCTCGACGGAGAGGTTTTTGTGTATTACGCCAAGTCCTCCTTCCTGGGCCAGGGCGATGGCCAGGGCTGCTTCAGTGACGGTGTCCATGGCGGCCGAGAGTATCGGGATGTTAATTTTTATGTTGTTCGTCAGTCGGGTGTGAGTTTCGGCCTGGCTGGGCACAAAATCGCTCTTTGCGGGAATCAGCAGGACATCGTCAAAAGTTATACCATCAGCGGTAATTTTGGTTTTATCCATGTTTTTCTCCCGAATTATTCGGCGTCAGGGCTTTTATTAAACCCAATAGTATAACGAAAGCGTATAGAGGCGTCAAATTTAATTTTTTGATGTTGTCCGGCTATCACGGCATTTTTTACAGGAATCGGCACAGATTTTGGTTTTTTTAAGCAAATGAGTAAACTTTCGCTATAAGTTAAATTTATATATAAATTACATTTTCGTAAAACAACTTGACACCAGGTTAGCAGTGCCGTTACAATCCCTCGGTTTTTTAGACGAAATTAGAATCTACAGGAGGTAATCTCAAAATGCCTGATGCCAGAGAACTATTGAAAAACAAGTTAACAGATGAACATTATGGCAGGCTAAGTGCCCTTGATAATGCGAAGCTGCACAAGTTTGTTGCCGACGCAATTGAGCTCTGCAAGCCGGAGTCTGTATATGTGTGCACAGATGCGGATGAGGACATAGCATACATTCGTGAGTTGGCAATCAAGAACGGCGAAGAGAGGCCTTTGAATATAAAGGGTCATACCTGTCACTTTGACGGCTATAACGACCAGGGCAGAGATAAAAATGCAACAAAGTATCTTTTGTCGGCCGGTTCTGAATTAGGCGAAAGCCTCAATTCCATTGAAAAAAACGCAGGCACCAGTGAAGTCCGCTCCTTTCTGAAGGACTCTATGGTCGGCAGGCAAATGCTGGTATGCTTTTGGTGTCTTGGGCCGACGGATTCGGATTTTTCTATTGCCTGTGTTCAGATAACGGATTCACCTTATGTTGCGCACAATGAAAGCATTTTGTATCGGCCGGGTTACGGGCAGTTTAAGAAAATCGGCGGTTCGGAAGGATTTTTCCGCTTCCTGCATTCGGAAGGTGAGTTGGAGAACTTCACAAGCAAGAACATCGATAAGAGGCGTGTTTACATTGATCTTGAAGAGGAGCTTGTTTACAGCGTCAATACTCAGTACGGGGGCAACACGATAGGCTTGAAGAAGCTTGCGCTTCGGCTGGCGATTCAGAGGGGTTCAGGTGAAGGCTGGCTGGCCGAGCACATGTTCGTTATGGGAGCACACGGGCCTGGGGGCAGGGTAAGCTACTTTGCCGGAGCGTTTCCGTCGGCGTGCGGGAAGACCTCAACATCGATGCTGCCGGGCCAGACGATTATTGGCGATGATATTGCTTACTTTCGTAAAAAGGGCGGCGAGATTCGCAGCGTGAACGTGGAGAAAGGCATATTCGGGATTATTCAGGATGTGAGCGAGAAAGATGACCCGATTATTTACGAGGCTTTGACGAGTCCGTGCGAGGTGATTTTCTCTAATGTTCTTCTGGACGGTAAAAACAAGCCGTATTGGCTTGGTATGGGTATGGAACTTCCGAAGGAAGGTATTAACCATTCGGGTAAATGGCAGGCAGGTAAAAAGGATGCGAAAGGCAATGAGATTACGGCGTCACACAAGAACGCAAGATATTGTTTGAACATACCGGATTTGAATAACCGTGACCCGTTGCTTGACGACCCGGAAGGGGTTCTGGTTAGAGGTATAGTCTACGGCGGCAGGGACAGCGATACATGGGTGCCTGTGGAGCAGGCGTACAGCTGGGAAGAGGGAATAATTCTCAAGGGTGCGGCATTGGAATCGGAGACGACGGCGGCGACGCTGGGCCAGGAAGGTGTGCGGACGTTTAACCTGATGTCAAACCTGGATTTTCTGTCGATACCGCTTGGCAGGTATATTCAGAACAATCTGGATTTTGTCAAGGGGGTAAAAAATCCGCCGTCGATTTTCTCGGTGAATTACTTTCTGAGGGGCAAGGACGGCAAGTACCTCAACGGTATGGCAGACAAGAAGGTCTGGATACTCTGGGCCGAACTTCGTGCCAATGGTGATGTTGAGGTTATTGAAACGCCGACCGGTTTTATTCCGCTTTATGAAGATTTAGTGAAGCTGTTCAAAGAGTCGCTGGGACATGAATACAGCAGGGACGATTATGTCGAGCAGTTTACGATTCGGGTGCCTGAGAACCTGGCGAAGCTTGACCGCGTTGAGAAAATCTACAGAGAGAAGGTGGCGGACACTCCACAAATTTTATATGACACATTTACGGCAGTTCGTGAGCGGTTCAAAGCAGTAGCTGAAAAACACAGCGATTATATCAGCCCGTTCGATTTGATTAAGTAAATGGACAGCAGGGGGGGTCGGCGGTATAATGCGTTCTTGTTATCTGCACGGGATTTGTATCTATGATGGTAAAGACGTTGTTTTTCTGAGTTTACAGGAGTTAACATAGAAATGTATTTGAGGAGGTCTCTCCATGCCAAAGAAAATAATTAATCGCCGGGAGTTTCTGAAAAAAACTACAGGTATTGCAGCCGGAGTTGCTGCGTTTCCGTATATTGTGCGGTCTTCGGCACTGGGCAAATCGGGCAGCGTGGCGCCGAGTAATCGAATTACGCTCGGTTGTATAGGTACGGGTGAGCAGGGCTGGTATGTTATGAGCAACTTTCTTCAGATGCCGGATGTTGAGGTCGTGGCGGTTTGCGATGCCAGGAAACCAAAGTGTGACGAAGCAGTTGAAATTATACAGAAGCATTACGGCCAGAAAGAAGTTGCCCAATACAACGATTTTCGTGAGCTTTGCGCGGACAAAAAGATTGACGCAGTGCTGATAGCGACGCCGGACCACTGGCATGTTCTGCATGCGCTGGAGGCGGCGAGAAACGGTAAGGACATGTATATGGAAAAGCCTTTCGGCATGAGTGTCGAAGAATCGCAGGTTTTGCGCAAAGAGATTAAGCGTCTTGGGCGGGTGTTTCAGTTCGGGACGCAGCAGCGTTCGGACAGGAACTTTCGTTTTGCGTGTGAGCTTGCGCTGAACGGGCGGCTTGGAAAGGTACACACAATCAAGGTCGGCGCCCATCCGAGCATAAAGAGCCCCAATTTCCCCGTGGTTCCGGTGCCGGAGGGGACCGATTACGAGATGTGGCTGGGGCCTGCACCGTGGGCGCCTTATATGCATGAGCGGGTCGAGACGGATGAGTCCTGGACGAAGTACTGGTGGCACGTAAGCGACTATACTCTTGGCTGGATATCAGGCTGGGGGATTCACCACCTTGACATTATGCAGTGGGGCAACGGTACCGAAATTAGCGGGCCTGTGGAGGTGGAAGGCACGGCGGAGTTTCCCGACGACGGGCTGTGTGACTGTGCGACAAGCTGGGACGTAAAGATGAAGTACTCCAACGGGACGCGGGTTCTGTTCAAAGACAGCAACCAGAACAAGCAGGGGGTGGTTTTCGAAGGAGAGAACGGCTGGGTTTTTGTGAACCGGGGCGTGCTGGAGGCCAATCCGAAATCTCTTTTAAGTGAAAAAATCGAACCGAACGAGATAAATCTTCCGGTTAGCACACACCATCAGCAGAATTTTATAGACTGTGTAAAAAGCCGCAGCAAACCGGTTTCGCCGATAGAATCCGCGGTGTGCTCGGATATAACTTGTCAGCTTTCGGACATAGCGACACGGACGGGGCATAAACTCAAATGGGACCCGCAGGCCGAGAAGTTTATCGGCGATGAGCTGGCCAGCGGGATGCTGAAACGTGCCATGCGCAGTCCGTGGCATTTATAGGAGGAAAATTTATGAATAGAGTAATGGCCGTATTTGTTGTTTTTCTTGTATTGGTGTTGCTTGTTTGTTCGTGCAACAGTTTGCCTGAGACGCAATCCTGTACCGCACGACAGACAGAAAAGATTAAGGTTGTAATTGTTACGGGCGGACATGACTTTGACCGTGAGCCTTTCTTTGAGCTTTTCGATAGTTTTGAGAACATCGAATATGTCGAAGCTGTGCAAAGCGACGAAAGCGAGCTTTTCGAGGACATCAGCGGATGGAATTATGATTTAATCGTGCTGTATAACATGACGCAGGAGATATCGCCACGAAGGCAGGAGAATTTTATAAAGTTACTCGAAGATGGTGTTGGAGTACTGGCGGTCCATCATTCGATAGGAGCGTTTCAGGGTTGGCCTGAATATAAGCGAATTATAGGGACTAAATTTTATCTGCAAGAGACGGAGGAAGATGGTGTGGTTTATAAGGTGGGTAGTTATGAACACGATGCGGATTTCAAGCTTTATGTTAAAGATTCGCAGCACCCGGTTACTCGAGGCCTGAGGGATTTTTTGATACATGATGAGACCTACAAAGGGTGTGTGTTTGAGCCGGACAATCAGGTGCTGCTAACCACAAATCATCCGACGAGCGATGAGCCGGTCTGCTTGGTGAGAAACTATAAAGGAGGCAGGGTTTGTTATGTCCAGGTTGGGCACGGGCCGGGAGTTTTCTTTGATGAGAACTATCGGCAGTTGATATGTCAGGCGATTGGGTGGTGTGCGGGGAGATTGAATTAGGTCCGGCAAGCGGGTGCAGGGGCGATGAAGACGTCGGCCGAGCGGCCTGCAAGGTGGTTGGGGCGGTAGTTTAATAAAAAAGCGGAATTTGCTCACAGAATTTTGGTTAAATCCTATCAAAAACTACGTCAGAAAAAATATTTCTAAATTAAAGATTTTTTTTGAATTCAGCCACAAGGGTGATTTTTTGGAGGCGTGAGAGGGAGGTGCCTGGGGTTTTTGCTAAAGTCATATTTTACAAGGACTTAGCGTGATTTTTTTAGATTGTTGAAGGTTTGGGAGGTGTTTTTTTCTTTTGGTGCGGCCTTGTTAAAATAGGGAATACAGAGACATCCGATAATTTTACTTGACTTTGCTATCTTGACCAGATAAACTTAAAATTCAGAAGGAGAAGGAGAGATTGCCCCTCCAGGGACATTCACGGGGGTTATCTCGCCGACAATACGTTATTTAGGGTGATTTTTGCCCACGTGGTGGAAAGTCTCGTGATGCTGATGAGAGAAGACTCTGTCAATAGGCCACGCGCGGATAAGGGGTCCGATTCTATCGAGAAACGGAGGGGTTCTCGGTGTGTACCCAATCGCTGTTTGCGAGACAGTGGTGAGAGTGATTTTATAGGTCAGTCACCTGCGTTCAATTCTATATTAGAGACAATCTCCACAGTTGCCAGCCGTAAGTGCTCTATAATCATAACCGGCGAAACGGGTGTAGGCAAAGAGATGGTGGCCCGTCAAATCCACTATCACAGCGACAGAGCGGCGAATGTATTTGTTCCGGTTGATTGCACCACGTTAACCGGCCAGTTGTTCGAAAGCCAACTGTTCGGCCATGCAAAGGGAGCCTTTACGGGTGCGATTGACAGCACGTTAGGTTTTTTCCGGGTAGCGGACGGGGGGACAATTTTCCTGGACGAGATAAGTGAAATTCCTCTGGAACTTCAGGCGAAATTTCTTCGGGTCCTTCAGGACGGGATAGTAGCTCCCCTTGGCTCGACGAAATCTTATCCGATTGATGTTCGTGTTTTGTGTGCGTCTAACTGCGACCTTCATGATATGGTAGAAAAAAACACGTTCCGAGCGGATTTGTATTACCGGCTGAACGTGGTTAATCTCGATGTACCCCCTCTTCGGAAGCGAAGGGAGGATATTCTTCCACTGGCGGAATATTTTCTCGCGAACCAGTCGAGGTTTTATAACGAACCTCCGAAGTTCTTGAGTGAAACATCGAAACAGCTGTTATTGAACTATTCCTGGCCGGGTAACATTCGCGAGTTGGCGAACGCGATAGAACGGGCATATGTATTGACAATGGGAGAGAAGATTCAACCGGCGGTTCTTCCGTTTGAAATCATAGTAGCCGAAACAGCAGTTTCATCGGAGCACGAGCTTCCGACGCTCGATGAGGTCAAGCGTAACATTATCATCAAGACGCTTGATTACACACAAGGTCGTAAGATTGCGGCGGCAAAGATTTTGGGTATCGAACGGCGGAAGCTGAACCGGCTCATCGAGAAATTAGACATTTCCTTAGGCCAAAAGGAAACCGACGGTTAATTACCGAATTGGCAGTTTCATTTCCTAATCTCACCAACCAATTTAGCATTTTGTAACCAAAATGGTCGCTCCGCTGCTGAACATCTCACTGTATTAGAAACATAGATAGCATTTTATTATGTTTAAGTGGTATAGGTTAAATGTGAATTGGTATAGGATTTTACAGCGACCGATTTGGTTGCCCCTGACCGAATCGGTCGAATTTTTCTAACAGCCGCATGCATAAAAACTTGTCGTAAGTATAAGAGTTTTTCAGCGACCATAACGGTCGGTTCGGTCAAAAACAGGCCAAAGGGGAGTCAGAAAGTTTTTGATATATAAGCTCTTCGTAACAAAGGGGTTAGATTTTTTTTGCAAAAAAAATCGAGTTTGGCACGGAGTTCGCTTTATATAACAGACGTATAGACAGAAACATCGAGAAGGTGACATCCGGGACAGTCGGCTCTTTAAAAAGTGTTAGAGTTGAGAGCAAGCACGGTTTTTGATTGACCGTGATAGAGATAATGCTCACGAGGAGTTTTCTCCCCCCAAGCTGGGCCTAATGACCGAAGAAAAAGTAAAATCTTAAAGTGAGGTTACAAGACCCAGCACGTAAGCCAGCACGGTGTGAGGCCGTGATAAAGATAAAAGAGGCTTAAAAATCTCTCTCCTCTTCTTCGCTGGGTTTTTAATTGGCGACGCTCAGTTGGCAATGAACCCAGCACGAAAGCCAGCACGGTGTGAGGCCGTGATAAAGATAAAAGAGGCTTAAAAATCTCTCTCTCTTCTTCGCTGGGTTTTAGTCGGCGACGAAAAGTTGGCAACGAACCCAGCACGAAATTCAGCACGGCGGTTGCCGTGATAAAGATAAGAAGGTTTGGGCTATTTTACAAGAGTGAAGCTATTAGGAGTGTAAAAGGTATAAGTCCAAGGTATGTAATTTGAGAAGTTTCAAATGGTCGTTCTCGTGCAAGCAAATGTGTTGACGGTTGGTCTTGACGGCAGGAACGAAGCCCTTCGAGAACTACCGATACAAGTAATAACAATGCGGTCTGGAGTTGAGGCTGCACGCTCTTTAAAAAATGAAAAAGTTGACAGCGTTATCAGCAATTGGGACCTGGAGGACATGCCGGACGGGCGTTTTTTGCGGTGTTTTCGAGCGGTCAAACCTGATGTTCCTATCATAGTTTTTGTAAGAGACGGTGATATGGAACAAGAGATAGCAGCCCGCAGCCTCGGAGTCTCGGCGGTATTGAGCCAGAGCACGAACAACGAGCTTTTCCGCCGGACGGTCGCAAATGTTCTTGGACTCAGGAACCTCGAATCCATAAAGGCCATATGTCTGGCCGAAAGCCAGGAACGGTCCCATCCGAAGGTAAAGTCAGGTAAATAATCAGGCAGCAGGTTTTAACCGCCCCCATTGCTGAAGCGTTTAACGGAGAGCAAGCACGGTTTTCCGTGTTAGAGATAAATGCTCATGAAGAGTTTTCTCCCCCCAAGCTGGGCTTGATAACCGTAAAAAAAGTAAAATTTTAAAGCGAGATTACCAGACCCAGCGCGAAAACCAGCACGGCTTGAGGCCGTGATTAATATAAATGTTTTTTAGCTAATAGCTTCTCTCCCCTTCTTCGCTGGGTTTAGATTTGTTAGCTCCACACAAGTTGACAACGAGCCCAGCAGGCTAACAAACACGGACTCTTATGTCCGTGATAACGATAATAAATCTGACATGCAGGTTCCCGGCAGAAAGGGAACCTGCATACTTTAACGAAGGTAAAGAAATAATGAGAAAGAAAACATGGTTGGCAAGTCTCGTTGTTTGCTTTGTCGCCGGTGTATTAGCGAGTTCAGCCCGAGCTGATATATATCCTTTCGAGATTTTCACCGATAACGGCAACCATGAGGATTATGACCTTGACCTTTACGTCGAAGTTACGGACGGCGGTCTTATGGACGACACCTTGCTCGTCGATTTCACCTTTTACAATGACAGCGAACTTTATTCATCCATAGCAAGGATTTATTTCGACGATGGTATAATATTGGAGGCGATGGTCGATATAATCAACGGGCCTGGCACGGAGTTTAGCCAACTTGCGGTTCCGAGCAACATTCCGACCGCTTCGTGGCTTGACCCTGTTTTTGAAACGACAGACGGGTTTAGTCTTATAAGCGCCCCTGCGAGACCTCATAACGGTGTTGACCATATAGGCGAATGGGTAACAGTAACGTTTTCTATCGTCGGAGGGAGCACTTTCGAAGACGTGATTAGTCAACTCAACGACAGCATACTGCGGGTTGGCATTCACATAATCGGTCTTGGTCCCGAAGACGGCAGCGAGTCGGCGGTCACGGTCCCTGAGCCGGCAACTGTTTGTCTGCTTGGCTTAGGTACGCTGGGGTTGCTACGGAGACGCGTAAACTCAAAGCCAAGTCAATTTTGCTAAATCTATGCAGGCTAGTACTTTCAAAGGAGGGAAAAATAAAATGAGACAATTTTTATCTTATCCGGGAAAACTCTTCTGGTATTCACTATCAATTTTTTGCATTTTTATCTTATATCCAGCGCCCTTGAACGCCACAATTGAGCCATTTTATTTGGAGATTACCTCGGGCATAGCTCATACGAGCGGAGGATCTGACGGAGGCGGCATTGGAGATGTACCCATAACGGGGAGCTTCATACTCAATATTGATTATGATGCCCACTATGCAGCTCTCCAGGAAATAGATATTTCACCTTACATTCATCGTTTTGATTGGAGCAGTCTTGTTGGCAGCATTTACGGAACAGATATATATCTCTCCTCTCCTAATCCAATTGGTATCCCGAATTATCTATCGGGAACCTTCGATGGAACTACTGCATACCTAACCGGAACCATCAGCCAGCCAGCTTATGATGGACTCCAATATGACTGTGATATTACTGCTGTCGTACCAGAGCCGGCAACGATATGCCTGCTTAGTCTGGGCGGTTTGGCTTTGCTTCGGAAACGCCGCTGCCAACCCCTCGAATAGTATTCAAGGGTGAAAGACGGGATTCGAACCCGCGACCCCTGGAACCACAATCCAGTGCTCTTACCAACTGAGCTACTTCCACCACAATTAAGCTGAACGCCAATTCAGCATAAACAACAAAAAAGGTGCGCCGTGTCAATCGCCGGCACACCTTTATATTCTATACGAATCTGATTTTATGTCAACTTTCTTACTTGTTTCTTATGGCGGCCTGGGCGGCGGCCAGTCTTGCAACAGGTACCCTGAACGGCGAACAGGAGACATAGTTCATGCCGACCCGATGGCAGAAATCGATACTGGAAGGTTCTCCGCCATGCTCTCCGCAGATGCCGACTTTAAGCTGCTTCCTCGTTTTTCTGCCGAGTTTTGTACCCATTTCGACAAGTTTTCCGACGCCGATCTGGTCGAGCTTCTGGAAGGGGTCAGCAGCATAAATACCCTTGTTTACGTATTCGCCAAGGAACTTGCCGGCATCGTCACGGGAGAATCCCATCGCCATCTGTGTCAGGTCGTTCGTGCCGAAGCTAAAGAACTGGGCCTCTTTTGCGATCTTGTCGGCGGTCAGGGCGGCCCTCGGGACTTCAATCATCGTTCCAATCATGTAATTAATTTTGCTCTTTCTTTGTTTGAAGACTATGTTTATTTCATCGATAATTTGTTCTTTGACATTCCTTAACTCGGCGACCTCTCCGACCAGCGGAATCATAATCTCAGGCAGAACGACCTTACCTTGTTTTCTGACATTCAGGGCGGCTTCAATAATGGCCCTTGCCTGCATTCGGTAAATGCCCGGGTATGTAACGGCGAGTCGGCATCCCCGGTGGCCGAGCATTGGGTTGAACTCGTGTAGCTGGTCGACTTTTTTCTTTACTTCTGCAGGTGTAATGCCGAGCCGCCGTGCCATTTCGGCCTGATTTGCCTTTTCCTGCGGGAGGAACTCGTGCAGGGGCGGGTCGAGCAGGCGAATAGTAACGGGCAGGCCGGCCATGGCCTTGAATATGCCTTCAAAGTCCCGCCTCTGATATGGAAGTAATTTTGCCAGTGCGCCTTCGAATTGCTTTTTGACGGGGGCGTATTCTTTCTCGATGGCTTTTCTTTCCTTTGTAGTCTGTGCGGCATCAAGCTTTCCGAGCATTAAGTCATAATCGTCGGCGGCGAGAATCATCGAGCGTACGGGCCAAATTCTGTCGCCTTCGAAGAACATATGCTCGGTCCTGCACAGTCCGATGCCTTTGGCGCCAAAATCTCTTGCCCGTTTGGCGTCTTCCGGCGTGTCGGCATTTGTTCTTACTCCGAGTATTTTGATGGTGTCGCAGATTCTCATAAACCTTGCGAACTCTCCGCTGAGAGTCGGAGCAACGGTGGGGAGTTTTCCGGCCATAACTTCACCTGTCAAACCGTCGAGGCTAATCCAGTCGCCCTCTTTGATGGTGAGTTTGCCGACATCAAGTTTCTTGGCCTTGTAATGTACATTCAAAGCGCCGACACCGGCGACACAGGGCTTGCCCATACCGCGTGCGACGACCGCCGCATGGCTGGTCATACCTCCGAAAGCGGTGAGGATACCTTCGGCGGCATCCATACCCCCGATGTCTTCGGGGCTTGTTTCTCTTCTCACGAGTATGACCTTTCTGCCCTTGCTTTTCCAGTCCTCAGCGGTATCAGCGGTGAAAACGACCTGACCGACGGCAGCACCGGGTGAGGCAGGGAGACCTTTGGCAATGGCGTTTCGTTTGGCCCTGGGGTCAAAGTGCGGATGTAAGAGCCGGTCAATCTGTTCCGGTGTTACACGTAAGACAGCCTCTTTTCTGGGAATGAGCCTTTCAATAACCATGTCGACGGCAATTTTAACAGCGGCTTCAGCGGTGCGTTTTCCTGTACGTGTCTGCAGGATATAAAGTTTGTTTTCCTGGATGGTAAACTCCATATCCTGCATGTCTTTGTAGTGCCTTTCAAGCCTTGTCATAAATCGGGTAAGTTCCCTGTAGGCTTTGGGCATTATTTTGTTGAGTTTCTTCAGGGGCAGGGGTGTCCTGATGCCGGCGACGACGTCCTCGCCCTGGGCGTTCATAAGGAACTCCCCGTAGAATTCTTTTTTGCCGCTGCTTGGGTTTCTGGTGAAGCAGACACCTGTGCTGCAGTCGTCGCCCATGTTTCCGAACACCATTGCCTGAACATTTACAGCGGTGCCGAGCAGGCCGGTAATATTGTTCAACTGGCGGTATTTGACGGCTCTTTCAATCATCCAGGAAGAAATAACGGCGCTAATAGCATGAGTCAACTGGGTTTTTGCATCCTGTGGGAAGAGCGTACCGACATGCTTTTTGTAGACAGCTTTGTATTTGTCGACAACTTCCTTGAGCTGGTCAGAGGAAAGCTCGTTGTCGAGTTTGACACGAGCCTTTTTCTTCGCTGCGTGTATAACTTCCTCGAAATAATCGTGATCACATCCCATAACGACATCGCCGAACATGTCGATAAAGCGGCGATATATGTCATAAGCGAAACGGGGGTTGCCGGTCTTTTTGATGATGCCTTCGATGACGGTGTCGTTAAGTCCGAGGTTAAGGACGGTATTCATCATACCGGGCATTGAAGCTGCGGCACCACTTCTAACACTGACCAGCAGTGGCTTGTCGAGGTCACCGAATTTTGCGTTCATCACTTTTTCGAGCTTTGCAATGTTTTTGTCAATCTCCTGAGCGAGGCCTTTTGGCCATTTTTTGTGGCTTTTGTAGTAGAGGTCACAGACTTTTGTTGAGATGGTAAATCCGGGCGGGACGGGGATGCCAAGATTGGTCATTTCTGCGAGATTGGCGCCCTTGCCACCTAACAGTTCTTTCATTGTTTTGTTGCCTTCAGCCTTGCCGCCGCCAAAGAAGTAAACGTGCTTTTTTGCCATTGTTAAAATACTCCTTTAAAGTAAAGTTACGAATCACCCCGTAATAACCCCATACGGGGAAAATAAAGATGTGCAGTATACTGTGTCGAACGGGGCGTGTCAACGAATAAAAACTGTAGACAAAAAATAACAACAATTCGGCGGTACTTTTTGCTGTCGGTCATGTCCGGCTCGATTTTTGGGAAAGGTTCGGCGCGGTTTTTGCGGATATAAGCCTCATTGTCGGTGTGCAAACCGGCCATCAGAGCGCTGTGTGCTGGCGAGCGAAC
>Ga0307378_10001559_pt1 | contig 36953 bp, 30 predicted proteins | sample UN1MG_FD_202238 | JGI IMG/M metagenome (GOLD analysis project Ga0307378, IMG submission 202238) | Soil microbial communities from Risofladan, Vaasa, Finland - UN-1 | ecosystem: Environmental > Terrestrial > Soil > Coastal area > Acid sulfate soil | place: Finland: Risofladan, Vaasa | collected...
GTATGGTGAATCCCCAAACTCAAAAACAGTTCGGTAAACAGATTGGTGCGGATTACATGCTCTATGGCGAGATCACTTCCATCAATAAATCGGCAGGCAGAAAAAAGGATGTTTACTACAAAATCACCCTCAAATTAGCCGATATCGAAAGCGGCATCATTGAGTGGGCGGATGAAAAGGAAATCCGGAAAGGGTCCCAAAAGAGTTTGCTGGGAATGTAGGGAACTGCATGTTTTGTCTAATATTAGCCAAAATTGGAACCCAAAACTTGCCTGGAAAGCAAAATAAAATTTGTGGTTAGTGCTAGCTTAATGACATTGTCCCCCGTGGGAGAGGGAGTAGCTTGGTATTAGCTAAAGAGACTATGGTTCAGATAAGTGTTCCCTTCATCACAAATCACAATTAAGATAATGCTGCTTTGCGGGTAAGAGATTCACTTTTCAACAGGGACAAAAGGTGATATCATAAATCTTGAGGGGATAATTTACTATGCCAAAAGAACTTACAAAAGAACTTATCCGTTCAAATCCATCAATTATGATGGGAAAGCCTGTAATAGCTGGAACAAGAATTACGGTAGAATGTATCTTGGAAAAACTGGCTGCTGGGGAAACGATTGAACAAATTCTTGTCGCGCACCCTCGATTAACTGAAAAGGCTATTCGGGCAGCAATTGCTTTTGCCGCTGATGCACTCCGAGCGGATGTAATTTACCCTATTATTGATGAGATAAAGGCGTGAATTTTTTAGTCGATGAAAGCGTAGACAGACAATTTGTTGATTCATTGAGGCAGGATAATCATTTTGTGTTGTATGTAGCAGAAATGGAACCTGGAATTTCAGATGAAAGTGTACTCAATCTGGCAAATCAAAGAGATGCATTGTTAGTAACGGCTGATAAAGATTTTGGCGAAATGGTATTTCGTCAACTTCGTATTAGTTGTGGTGTTGTTCTTATTCGGCTCGCAGGATTATTGCCAGAAACGAAAGGGGAGATTGTCACATCTCTCATGAGGAAGTATGGTACAGAGATTGTTCATTCTTTCACTGTTGTTACGCCAAATGCTATCCGCATCCGCAGAAAAAATCAAGTACACGAACCATGAGACAGATATTCCCCATAGTTATACAACCTCACAGGACTTATCGGATAGGCTCTAACCCATTGCGCTTATTAACAAAATACCTTGAAGGCATAAAATAATGAAGACCTATATTTTCAAGGTTGAATTAGAAGAGGAAGAGGGGATCTGGCAAGTAGTCATTCCAGCCACCGGGTTGCAATGCTTGGGGAAATACGCAAGAGAAAGCCTTAAACGCTATTCAAGAAAATACTAAGGCTTACATAGAGACATTGATTGAAAAACATCAGTCTGTTCCCATTGAGGAAAAGGAAGTCAAGGTTACTATTAATGCGCCTACCGTAGCTGTGACTTTATGATAAGTATAGACGACATGGTTTATTTATCACCATAGCAAGGATACTTTGAAAAGAAAAACTTTCAAAAGTATCCTTGACGGAACCCGATGGACTAGAGAAGACCTCGAAAGACTAAAAACTGATCTAATCATGATATAATTATTATCGCTCATAGCTCATATGTGATAGATAACATAATGAGATAAGGGCGATAAAATAAGCATAGATATTTCTCATTAAGTATGCAATTAAGTATGGTGTCCCCATAATTACCATAATTATTGGTAAGGTTAAAGAGAGATAAGGAGAAAAATATGGTTCAGAGAGAAAAAGGCTCAAACTGGGATTGGCCTGGCTTGAGATTGATGGTAATCCTTGCCTTTGGCATCATTCTGGCCTGTTCAAAACCGGTGGCAGCCCAGGATGATTATCCGGGATTCGGGCTGTTCGGAAGTTGGACTCAGTATACGGAAATTTCTAAAAATCAAACCGATGTGAAGGTCTCCCAGCAGATTGCTCAAATCATCTACCGGGACCCGCAGGCATTCTGGCTTTCGTTTGGCCTTGGCCTGGAAGAAATGGATGCGCCGCACTACAAGGAAGATTACGGGCAAGATATTGACAATGCTCTGTGCTTCAATGCAGCCGGGGCCTATTACCTGGCCCCGAACATGGAATTCGGCATTCCTGCTGATTTTTCCATAGGTGCTGAGTACAGCCGGGCACGACATGATATAGGTGACAATAAGCTGACCCATCAGCGTATCATAGGCACAGCCAACCTGGAATGGGATTTTCACCCGGCCACACCCTATATCAGGGTCGGTGCACTCCATGTGACTCTGAATTCTTCTAACGGAGATGAAGACCACACTTCGGCCCTCTTCATAGGAGGAGCCCGATTCTCTCTAGCCCAGCGGCTTACTCTGGGTGCTGAGTTCAATATCAGCGAAGATATCGGCTTTGGCGGTCTCCTGGGCTACTCTTTTTAAGGGTACTCCTTTTTTAAAGCAAGTAACCACTATGTGGGGCTCCAGTGCTCCAGGGGAGGCTGATATACTGAATCGAATCATCTGGCCGATAGGTTGGTTGCCATTTCTTTTTTTTCACGGCCATCTTCTCCTGAACCGATAACCGCAAATTTTGTACCTAATGGCCCGAAGATTTCATTAACCGTTACGGAGGCCAATACCAAGGCGGTGATTAGAGGTGCAAGCTGAGGGCACTGCTCTCCTACAACCAGCACCAGGGCAATGGCTACTCCGGCTTGGGGCAGCATGGCAAAACCCAGATATTTTACTACTGATTCGGAAGCATGGCTTATCTTCCCTCCCGCATAGGTCCCCACCACCTTGCCAGTGCCCCTTGCCATGACAAAGGCCAAAGCCGCAACCCAGTTTTGCAGGAGAATGGGTAAGTTTAATGTCGCTCCAGCCAGAGTAAAAAAACAGATCAGTATCGGTAACTCTATATCCTCCATTAAAATAGAAATGTGGGGTCTTTTACTGAAATTAGTCAGTATATATCCATAGCTCATATTTAAAAGGAGACTGGAAAGCCCGAATATTTCTCCTATCTCTCCGGCTAGAAAGGCAAAACCCAAAAGCACCACAACGACCTCATGCCTTTCTTTAATCCGTCGCAGAATGAAAATAACCAGAAACCCTATCATGACCCCAAAAACTATGGAACCGCCGATCTCCCAGAAGGGCTTTTTCATAAACCCTATCCAGGAAAAATCATGGGAACGTCCATTGAGCAATATCCCGGAAACAGCCAGAGAAACGGAAAATAAAATAATACATACGGCATCGTCAAGAGCTACGATAGCCATCAGAGTATCGGTGAGAGGGCCGTGGGCTTTATATTCGTGAAGCACGGCCACGGTGGCCGCAGGTGCAGTAGCTGAACCAATGGCACCGAGGAGAAGGGCGGTATGGAGCGGTATCTTCAAGAGCAAATTCATGATAAGAGTGACCATGAAAAATGCTCCCGCTACCTGGGTCAAGGTAATAATAAGCACGGCTTTTCCCAGGTGCTTGAGTTTCTTATTATTTAAATCCGAGCCGATAATAAGGGCAACCATACTGAGACCGAGGACTTCGATAAATCTCAGGTGATGAATCATTGGCTTGTGGATAATGCTCATCACCGAGCCCAGCAAGATGCCATAAAGAACATATCCGGTTATTGAGGGAAGCTTTATCAGGTGAATAATCTTCCCTGCCCAAAATCCTCCCAGGAGCAAAAGCCCAAGGATAATAATCTGATTCTCCCTAACCAAGTGTATCATAACTCTCCATCCTGACTTTGAAAAGCGACAAGGTTGCTTTTTCCACTGCCGCTTTTTCCTTGGGATTGTCCAGCGCCAAGCCCATGTTTTTCAATCTTTCTTATCTTTCTTATCTCTCTTCTCCTCCTCCTGCAACCGGCTAAAAATACTCGATGCCACGGGAGGACATCCGGGAATATGAATTCCCCTTTCCTTATGCCTGGCCGTGCAATTCCCAATAAGGATTATCCCTGATGCAGGGTCCTGCAAGTCTTTACCAATCCCGATAATCAATTTCCCATCTTGAAATAAAGATGCCGGGACCTGGGGCAGGAATCTTCGCAGGAAGAGCAGGGTTGTGGATAAGCAGGCGCTGCATGAGTTGCAGTCATGAACCACGACGTTGGGGTATTGAATGGAGATTTTTTTAGGCGGAGGAGCAAAGGGTTGACGAAAATCAAGGTATTCTTCCGGCACGATGTGCATTTTTTTGAGATCGATCTCACCTATTCCCCGCTCGGCAGCCATTCTAAGGTGAGGAATCGAGGCTGGCTCAAAGCCCATGAGGCAGGTGGCCACGCTATCAGCGGCCAGGCAATCCTGACTGGCCACTACGAGCCCCACTTTTTTAGGGTCCCCTTCGCTTGGACCCAGCCCCTCAAGGCCGATAGCTCCATCGATCAGGGCCAGATCAGGCCGTAACACTTCAACCATATCAGCAATAGCCACATCCAGGGCCTTGCCCTGCCCCTCAGGTAGCGCAGGATATTCCAACTGATGCAACCGGACTTTTTCGCGCCTCCAGAGAGTTCCTTTCATGTTTTTGATGCTTAGACTAACGCCGGTATGCATGTGGGTTTTCATAACCGGCATGGAAACCAGATAATCAACTTCCCGGACAAGTGCGCACACGCGAAGGCTGCGGAGCACTTTCCCCTGAGGCACAGGCAATTTAAAGGGGGGACGCTCGTCAAGATCGATCAGGGATACCCCTTTATTTCGGGCAATTTCGGCCATTTCCGCTTTTTCCAGGGCATCCAGTGCCTTCACTCCCAGAATGGGACTTTCACCCAAGAGAATCTCGGCAGGCTCAAACTGCCGGAAGAAATCAATGGCTGCGGCCACAGCCAGGGGATGGGTGGTCACTCCAGATCTGGGTGCCACCATGCGTCCGGCATTTGGCTTGAGCAAAATTCTTTTGCCCTGCAAAGGGGGCAAGTGAAGCCTTTGTAAGGCGTTCCAGACATTTTCATAGGGATCGTCTCCTCTGGTCACTACTACCAGAGGGGCAGTATCTTGTGAAAAGAGTTTTTCCTTCTGCATTTTACCTTCTTATTGGACCCGTTTAGGGCCTCGTTCGCTCTAGCACATTGTGCTAGCACATCTTAGGATAGGAGCCGAGGATTTTAAGGAAGGCTGCTTTCCCTTCAATCTTTTGCAAGGCTTCGGCCACTCCGGAGTCTTCCCGATGTCCTTCAAAGTCAATATAAAAAATGTAATCTCCAAGCTTTCCGGATGGACGGGATTCAATCTTGTTCAGGTTGATGTTTCGAAGCTTGAACTCTTCGAGCATCTCGCACAATATACCGGGGCGGTCAGCTACCGGATAGACCACCAGGCTGGTTTTGTCTCTTCCGGTCCGCTCACTGGAATCCTCTTCGGCAAGAACGACAAATCGGGTTACATTAAACTTGCTGTCCTGAATATTTTTTTCCAAGATATCCAGTTGATATATCTGGGCGGCAATCGCCGGGACAATGGCAGCATACTCAGGGCCGGTCTGCTGTGAAAGCATTTCCGCAGACTTGGCATTGCTGCTGGTCTCGATAATTTCTGCCGCAGCCAGTCTGGTACGCAAAAAAGTTTTGCACTGGGCATGGGTCTGGGGATGAGCATAAATCACCTTGATTTGATTGAGTTTTCCCCTGCCTGCAAGGTTGTGTTTGATGGGAAGCACTGTCTCTGCCTTGATATGCAGATTAAAATGAAGAAAGGCATCTAAAGTAAAGCCCACGGAGCCGGTAATTGAGTTTTCAATAGGAACCATACCCAAGTCCCCCTCTCCGGCGGCTGTTCCCTCAAAGACATCCCATACTGTAGGCTTGAAGATGATTTCAGCCTGTTCATGATATCCAATCACTGCCTCATGGCTGAATGTACCCTCTGGTCCAAGGGTGATAATTCGCATTTTTTTTCCTCCATATAGTATCCAATGGGCCTCAATACCCTTATTTCGTCTCCTTAGAATTATATCATAATGAGCAGGTTTTTATCACCCTTTGCCCTTATTGTAGTAGAGATTATCTTTTCGAGTCAAATAAAACGACAACTCAAGTAATTCGTCATGCACACCCTAAAGAGCAAAGCAGACCTTTTTCTCTGCAAAATAAAAAAATATGCCGAATGGGAAAAAAAGTAATCAATGCGTTTGACTGATCGTCTAATGTGGTGAAACGTGTTAGTAACGAGCCATTTCAAGGAGATAAGACCATGAACGCTATAGTTGAAACGATATTGCTGGGGCTTTTGTTTGGATGGTATATTATTGCAGTTCCTCTACCGATTATTTTGGGAATCGTGCTCGACTGCCAGGAAAGTTCGCATCCATAACATGGTGTGACGAATTGCAGATTATGTACAAGATGTATCCTATCCTCTAGCCGCACCCCAGCGTCTTTAGGAACTGAAAGTCAGAATTAAAAATTTTTGTATTATTGATTATCATTGATTACCATCAGCCAAAACGGCCGGTTATATAGTCCTCGGTCTGTTTATTGGATGGGTTGGTAAAGATTTGGGTGGTAGGTCCGAATTCCACGACATTTCCTTCATAGAAAAAGGCCGTGAAATCAGAGACGCGGGCTGCCTGCTGCATATTGTGGGTGACAATAACAATCGTATACATTGATTTGAGTGATTCGATCAGTTCCTCAATCTTAGCCGTGGCCACGGGGTCTACCGCGGAGGTAGGCTCATCCATGAGGAGTACCTCCGGTTCGATGGCAATGGCCCTGGCAATGCACAGGCGCTGCTGCTGGCCGCCCGAAAGAGCGGTGCCGGGACGGTGCAGATTATCCTTGACTTCATCCCACAGAGCCGCATGTCTCATGGCTTTTTCTACCTGCTCAGCTACCTCACTCCGGGTGAGCTTATAGTGCAGCCTGAGTCCATAGGCTACATTTTCAAAAATACTCATCGGAAATGGTGTCGGCTTTTGAAAAATCATGCCCACTTTTCTGCGCAGCTCGATGACATCCACGGATGGAGAGAGAATATTTTCTCCATCCAGAAGAACCTCGCCCGTAGCCCGCTGATCCCGGTAAAGCTCGAATATCCGGTTGTAAACCCTGATATGGGTGGACTTTCCACATCCTGATGGACCGATAATGGCCGTAACGTTACTCGGAGCAACATCCAGATTATTGCTGGTCAGTGCCTGATGATTGCCGTAAAAAAAGTTAAGGCCGCGGGTCGATATCTTGGGCTGAACGACAAGAGGAGCCGCATTCAGATCGGCATTATCCGAAGTTCGGTTGTCCGAAGTTAGGTTGCCCGGAGTTCGGCTGTTCGAAGTTCGGTTGTCCGGGAGCCTGAAGTATTGCTGCCTGCCTGAATGATCTGGCATTTCGTTTAAATTCACATTCATTTCTTCGCCTCCTTGAAGACAAAACGGGCAACCACAGTCAAAGCCAAAACTGCAACCATAATCAAAAGGGAGGCACCCCAGGCCATCTCCTGCCATTTGCTGTATGGAGACATGGCATAATTAAATATGGTTACGGTAAGGTTAGCAGTGGGTTGGCTTAAGGATTTGGGCCAGAAAGGGCTGTTCAGGGACGTAAACAGAAGAGGCGCGGTCTCTCCGCTCACCCTCGCTATAGCCAGGAGTACACCGGTGATCAGACCTGTTTTGGCAGCCCTGAATACTACTCCCAGTGTTGCTTTCCATCGTGGAGCACCAAGGGCAAGTGCCGATTCACGCAAGGAATTGGGAACAAGCCTGAGCATGTCCTCCGTGGTTCTGGCCACGATAGGCAGCATGATGATGGCCAATGAGACTGCTCCGGCATACCCTGAAAAGTGGTGCAATGGAAGTACCAGCAAGGTGTAAACAAAAAGTCCCACGATAATGGATGGTATCCCCATCATGACGTTGCTGGTAAAGCGCACCACTGAGCCGAGGCGGGTGTTCTGTCCGAACTCGGCCAGGTACACTCCTGCCAAAAGGCCAATGGGGACTCCTGCCAGCGTGGCTAAGAGAGTAATCATCGAAGTCCCTAAGATAGCATTGGCCAGCCCTCCGCCCTCTATGTTCGGAGGAGTGGGCAGATGAAGAAAAAAGGACCAGTTTAATGCGGCTGAGCCCCTTTTAATTACTTCAAAGAGTATCCAGGCCAGGATGGCAATGCCCAAAAGTGCTGACAGGCTTGATATGACCTTTATGCTAAAATCCGCCAATTTGCGTGGTAAAGCTGAGCGGACGATCACAGGCCACCTCCCATTCTCTTGCCGACCCTCTTCAGCCACAATTGAGCCAGGATCTGGATCAGGATGGTAATGACAAACAGTACCAGCCCCAGTTTCATCAGAGAGCTTAAGTAGAGCGGCTCGGATGCTTCGGCAAACTCATTGGCCAGGGTTGAGGCAATACTGTTACCTGCCGAAAAGAGAGATGCCGAAATGGCATGATCATTGCCGATAACAAAGGTGACGGCCATAGTCTCGCCAATGGCACGGCCTAACCCCAGAAATGCGGCGCCCAAAAGACCCTGCAGCCCATAGTTGACTGTTACCTTTTTAGTTACCTCATAGGTCGTGGAACCCAGGCCATAGGCTGACTCCTTCACTACAGGCGGCACCATCTGAAAGATATCCCGGCTTACTGCAGTGATAAAAGGGAGAATCATCAGCGCCAGGATAATCCCGGCCGTGAGCATTCCTATCCCCATTGGCGGCCCTTGAAAAAGAGGTAAAAATCCCAAGTACTTACCTAAGACGGGTTGAACATGATCAGCCATAAAGGGCGCAAAGACAAATAATCCCCACATGCCATAAATGATGCTGGGGATTGCGGCCAGAAGCTCGATGGCGTACCCAACTACCTTGCCTACGGATGGGGGAGCCAGCTCCACGAGGAACAGGGCGATCACAAGACTCGATGGAATTGCCAGAAACAGAGCTAAGCCTGTAGAAACCAAAGTGCCATAGATGCTGCTTGCTGCCCCGAATTCTTGAGTGACCGGATTCCATGCCTGAGAGGTCAGGAAACTGAACCCGAATTTCTGCATGGCAAGCCAAGAATGGCTTACCAATTGCCAAAATATGGCCACCATCAGGACCAGCATCAGAATAGCACACAGTGCAGTCAGCCAATGGAAGAACACGTCCACTTTCTTCTGGAAATTTGAACTATGACGTGGGTTCTTTTCCCTGCCTTGCTGCTCATAAATCGACTTCGCTACCGTATTCAGTTTCTGAGTCATAATAAAATACTATCGGGCAAGAGATTAAAGAAGCCCCCTTGCCCGATTCCGATTACCTTGATTGCTATTCATTAATTGCCGCTCGTTCTCCAGGCCAGAATTTCCTGGCCGCTCTATAGGCTGTTAGGTTGTTAGGCTGTAGGCTGTTAGGCTAAAAGCCTTTTTGCGGTCGAGACGCATTGTCTCTTCCTACAGTCTAAATGCCTACAGCCTATCTACCTGAGTAGTTACCTCATTTGACCTATGGCATGGGCTCAAAACCCTGCCTTGCCTTACGGCCAGATTGCCTTGCCGCCAGCCTTTATCTCCTTGTTCCATATATCTTCCACAAGCTTAATTACATTCTGCGGCATCGGCACATACTGAAGATCCGTGGCCTCTTTCGTCCCGCTCTGATAGCACCAGTCAAAGAACTTGAACAAAGCCCTGGCTTTCTCCGCCTCCGGCTGCTCTCGGTAGATGAGAATAAAAGATGCTCCGGTAATTGGCCAACTGTTATCGCCGGACTGATCGGTTAACACCAGATAAAGTCCTGGAGCATGTTCCCAATCTGCATTGGCAGCAGCGGCCTGAAAGGTTTCGATGGTGGGAGCAACGAACTTGCCCGCCTTGTTTTTAAGCTGCACGTGGGCCATCTTGTTCTCCAGAGCATAGGCGAACTCGACATAGCCGATAGAGGAATCTATGCGCTGTATATAGGCCGCAACACCTTCATTCCCTTTGCCGCCCACACCAACAGGCCATGACACCGCCTTCTCCGTGCCTACTTTCTTATGCCATTCTGCTGAGACTTTGTCCAGATAATTGGTAAAAATCCAGGTGGTCCCTGACCCATCCGCCCTGTGTACTACGGTAATGGCCTTAGCAGGGAGTTTAACTCCGGGATTGACCTGCTTGATAGCCTGATCATCCCATTTGGTCACCCTTCCCAGGAAGATGTCGCTCAAAAGTTGTGGAGTGAGCCGAAGTTCTCCTGGTTTTACTCCTTTTATATTAATAACCGGCACCACTCCTCCCATAACCAAGGGGAATTGGATCAGGCCGCTTCCGTCCAAATCTTCTTTCTTCAAAGGTGCATCCGAAGCTCCAAAGTCTACAGTCTTGGCTTTGATCTGGGCTATGCCGCCTCCTGAACCTATGGACTGATAGTTCAGTTGCAGGCCGCTTAATTGACCATACTTATGTGCCCACTGTCCATAAACGGGATAAGGAAACGATGCGCCTGCGCCGTTTACCATCAACGCCTCAACCCGGGGTGCCCAGCCAATAATCGAAAGTATTGCTACCGCGAAAAAACACCAGAAGTAAGCTCTCGCACTGACTTTCTTAAACCGATTCATTCCTTTTATCTCCTTTTGCTTCACACCTTTTCTCATACTATCTACACTTCAATTGTTAGTATTTTGTTAGAATATAATAAGAATTATGTTAAGACCGTTAAGCTCGTATATATAACGGTAACGGTAAGACCGTACATACATAGAGAGATCTCATCCCATATTTCAGTTAACTAAACTAATTATACTATGTGCTGGTTAACCGAATATTAAATCTTTATGAGAATTGTGTTAGAGGCAGGGCAAAACAGAATCACGGTGCTAAGTTGACAGGCAGGCAAATGGAGAAGGTGCTCCCTTTGTTCGGGGTGCTCTCGACCAGAATGCGCCCGCCGTGGGCATGAACGATATGTTTGACAATGGCCAGGCCAAGGCCGGTTCCTCCGAGTTTTCTGCTTCTGGCTTTATCTACCCGGTAAAAACGCTCGAATATCCGCGTAAGATGCTCTTTAGGGATTCCGCATCCCCAATCGCGAATCCTGATGACTATCTCCCCTATGGGCGCTGACGAAGATTTGCTCTCCATGCCCATCCTGACTGTCTCCCCCTCTATTTTGGAAGCTTCAATCCTGATGGTGCTTTCAGGGCCGCTGTACTTTATGGCATTGTCGATGAGGTTCACTACGGCCTGCTCCATAAGCGGCAGATTGATCCTTGCCTTGAGGTTTTCATCACAGGCCAAATCGATCCGTATCTGTTTCTCATGTGCCTTGCTGGCGCACACTAAGATAGCGGAATCAAGTGCCTCCTTGATCCGGACCTCTTCGAGAGCGATCTGCTCTCTTTCCGCCTCCTGCTCGATGCGGGAAAGACTCAAAAGGTCATCGATAATAGCGTTCAGTCGGTCCGCATGTCTGGCAATGATATCGAGGAACCGCATTCTATCCTCCGGATAGTTCATGGCTCCTTCTCTCAGGGTCTCCACGAATCCCTTGATTGAGGTAATAGGGGTCTTCAGCTCATGAGAGACATTGGCCACAAAGTCACGGCGGACATTTTCTAGTACCTTTAAGCGGGTAATATCATTGAGAACTATGAGAGCACCTATCCTTTTGCCCTTTAAGTCCCTTAAAATAGTGCCATGCGCCTGCAGGAACCGCTCTGTGCCATTGTAAAGGACAACATCGCCTTCTACTGCCACAGGGGACCCTTGCGGCTCCTGACTCGAAAGAGTCTGGGCTACAAGCCGCTGAAGGTCGGTATTTCTAATTACCTCCTGGATGCTTCTCCCCTGTGCTGCCGAAGGTATAACATCGAAGAGGTAGGCAGCCGCTTGATTGAACCGGATGATGCGCTCATTCATATCCAACACGATAACAGCCTCATCCATGCTTGAGAGCACGGTTTCAAGCTCATTTTTCTGCTGGGTTATCGAGCGTATTCGCTCTCCCATCCGGGCAGCCATCCGGTTCATGGTCTCGCCCAGGGCGCCCATTTCTTCGGACCTCGACACAGGAAGCCTGTAGTCAAGGTCCCCCGAAGCAAAATGATTTACCCCCTCTTCCATTTCCCGAAGGGGCACATCAATGGGACGGGAAATGATCAGGCTTATGATTGCTGCAATCAGGGCCAGGAGAAGAGTGCCAAAAGCAATGTTCAGATAAATCGGCTTAAGGACCTGACTGCTTGAAGCCAGCGGCACGGATACCCGGATGACCCCTGTTAATTGATGCAATCCGCTAAGTCTCTCCAAAGCTGCGCCAGAAATAGGGGGTCCCTTGACTACGCCGGACATAGCGGATTCCTTCTCCATTTCGACCGGAATCGCCACATGCATCATCTCTTTTTTCAACTCGAAGTCGTACCTGATCGAGACACCAACCACGTCAGTCAGGGCTTCTTGGAGTTCGGGGTAGCTTGCCTGATTCCCCATACGGAAAGGGTCTTCTTTGGAATCACCGATTACAGCTCCGGATGGCAAGATGACTGTGATATGGGTCGATATCTGTTGCCCTATTTCCTTACAGAGATCATTCACCCTGCGGCGGTTCTTCGATTCCGTCAGCGACCATTGAATATGATTTTTCTCTATCAATCTTTCGACCAGCAAGGCCCGAATCTTAAGATCGGAAGATATCTGTTCAAGGTGAAATTGTTTGAGTGATTTTGGGGCCTGCCAAATCACTACCATGAGGGAGAGCAGAGTAATAAGGAGGTAGGAGGGATAGATCCGCCAAAACAGCTTTTTTCTTTTTTGCATGAGCTATTGTTCCTTGCATTAGGTTGTTTAGGCTGTGTATTAGGTTGTTAGGCTGTAGGTATTTAGGCTGTTAGGCTAAAAAGCCTACAAGCCCTATCTACCTACAGCCTATCAACCTACAGCCTATCAACCTTTCTTTCTATTCCTTGAGCCTGTATCCCACTCCCCGTACAGTCTCGATATATTCACCAGCCTCACCCAGTTTCTTCCGTAATCCAACAATCTGGACATCGACCGATCGGTCTGTCACTGCATAGCCATCGCCCTTAACCGCATTGATGATCTGATTGCGGGTGAAAACCCATCCCGGCCTTCGAGTCAGGAGGCAAAGAAGTGCAAATTCAGTAGCAGTAAATTCTACAGCCTCACCGTTTACCAGCACTTGGTGCCGGTCAGGATAAATGACCAGGTTATGGACAGCAATGGTCGAATCTTCTTTCGCCTCATCCTTTTTCCGCCTTCGAAGAGCTGTCCTGATCCTGGCTATCAGAACCCTCGGGCTGAAAGGTTTAGTTATATAATCATCGGCACCCAGCTCAAGACCGGTTACAATATCGGCATCCTCGCCCTTGGCCGTGAGCATGATGATCGGGATATGGGATGTCCTGGCATCGCTCTTTAAACATTTACAAACCTCAAGGCCATCCACGCCTGGAAGCATAAGGTCGAGCACGACAAGGTCCGGCACCTCTGACTTGGCCTTAGCCAGCGCAGCTTCGCCGGAAGTAACCCCTTCTACGGAATAGCCCTCCTTGGCCAGATTATATCGTATCAATTCCAGAATGTCTTCCTCATCATCAATGATCAAAATTTTCTGTTTGGCCACGGTTGTCATCCTTTTTTAGGGTCTTAAGTTACTACTCAGGCAGGCACATAGGCACAAAGAAACTTTGCCCCTTTGTGCCTTTGCCCCTATGAACCTGAGTTGTTACGATCTCAGTACACGGTAAATACTTATGTTCCCTTCAGTAAATTCCTTCCGCAAAATATGTTCAAATACCCTATCCATGTGACGTTGCTGGTCCATATCAAGGCTTAAGATATAGGTGACACTATAGTGCGATGCCAGAGCCATAAATTTACCCTCATCACCGTTTGCCAGAAGCTTTAGCATTAAATTTTTATCCGCAATGCGCGCATTCCAATCTACGTACGGGTTTGAGAAAAAACGATTGTCAACAGCGACTATCTTACGGCCGGATAGCCCCACGGTATAAAGCTCCAAACCATTCGTTAAAAAACCGTCCGACGGTTGAGTATGCTTTTGTATCCAGTCAATAAACTGTGTATTGCTTAATAATTGATTTTTTTGCAATGCCTCAAGACGAGCCCTTTGGAAATCATCCCTGGATATATAAGAGGGGTAAATAATAATCAGGGGGATGAAAATCAAAAAGCTCAAGATAATTCCTTCACTCAGAAGCCGATAGCGACCTATCTTTAAAGAAGGAGTCGGAACCCGTGATTCGGAATTCAGAATAAAAGCGGCTTTTTCCCTGAGTCCTGACCCCGTAGGGGCGACGGGACGGTCGCTCCTGCTCCTGAATTCTTTCCTTTTTCCTTTACTTCGGCACTCCTTTGGCTTTTGATTGGCACCGCATATCAGATACTCACCCAACCCAACGGTGAGTTTACTTAGGAACACCAGTCCAAAGCCAAACAAGATTGCTTCAACGGCTTTAAGATAAAACAAAAAATGAACCAAAGGCACGAGTACAGGGAGACGTTGCCCCATTATCTGCCAAATATAGTTATACAGAATGAATCCACTACAAATGGATAACCAAAGCAGTATGAGCTTTCTTTCCAATGACTTATGGTGTTGAAAAATTAACCATATTAATCCAAAACAGGCAACGAGGGTGATTAAAGGATTTCCATTTTCGGCAATGAATGACCGAAAATTATTTAAGGCCAAGGAGTGATAAATATATCTGCCGGGATCATGGTTGATAATCTTGAGGTGATAATGTCCTAAGATCGTATAGGTAAAGGGAGTGCTCGCGATAAACGCCGGAATGATGATAAGAGCAAAATCGATCAGAGGTTGAGATCGGAATAGAAAGCGGGATTTCCTGTCCCAGGCTTTGCCTATGGTACAAAGAGCCATAATACCGCCCAGAAGCAGGGCTGGTGCGGTGTGCCCCAGAAAGGTGACTCCGAGTAAGATACCTGAGACTATATACCATTTGCGCAGCCCTGATGACAGGGCTTTCTTGTAGACTATTAAGGTAATGTAGAACAATGCCTGGACAAAGTTTGCCGTAAACAGCCAGGGGGAGTAGGTAGCGGAGGCCCAGGAAGGAACTTGAGCCGTGGTCATAACAAAGAGGAACCCAAATAAACCGGCAGTGGCTATCCATAGGTCAAACAAATACCAGAGGAGAATCCAGAGACTGATCGGTGACAATAAATTAAGATACGGACCTATCCGAGTGTATACAAAATGGACCGGTGAATTGGACACCCATGAGGCGACAGCGACTATGCCTGGTACGAGTGGGTTATACCAGGACATTTCATGTAAATAAAGCGGATCAGACCACCAAGCCCCCTCCCGCATTGTTTGTGCCTGGCCAATGTCCCGGTATAAGTCTATATTATGAGGCCATTCAAGATCCTTCGTTGTGGCTACTCCCTGAATGAAGGCCAGGCCGCACAAAAAAGCGCACACAAGGAAAAAATAAATAATTTCAATCCGTATGGTCTTATTCATTATTCTCATAAGCTGACACTATATCCAGACAGGCTCTCTGAAGCCCTCTCTCCTTTTATAGATATAACACTTTGCCTTCAAAAGACCAAAAAGTCTCTCCTGAGCAAAGGCCCGATAGAGCATAAGCCCTGAAATCTTATTTTCCAATTCACTATCTCCGGTAACAAAATATTCTGCCAGAGGATGGAACTTATACCAGTTGATGGGCCTTCCAACCTTCACATCCTTATATATATTGGTAATACAGTCAAAATTGTAAAAATGGTTAAACCCTAACCCACCATTTATTCCACACGGAGAGATCTTCTCATTAATAAGAGATTCACCCGCGTCCCACTGTACATTCAGGAATAGCCTGTATGAAGCGACTGGAAAGATAACATGGGAATAGATCAGAACAAGAATAATAATCAGGGTTTTTTTCTGCTCTCCTATCCAGGGGAAATGGCTTAATAAAACATAAATCATGAAGAAAGAGATCGGCAAAATGTACCGATCATATTGTAATCCAAGAAAAATAGCTACCAGCACGTAAGCAATTCCCCAAAAATAAAAAAATCTGATGCCCAGGTCAGCCTGCTCATTCGGTTGTGATATACTCTTACTGCTTTTATCACCTTTCCTGGCCGCAGACATATCACTCTTACCTTTTTTGTCTTTCTCCTTTGAAGGGCGATTATTCTCCTTAGGCAGGAAAAAATACTCCAGCATTTTGATAAGAATGATTATTGCCCCGGCCCAAGTAAGCCCGGTTAAAATAAAAGGTGCCTGCTCCGAACTAATAACCTGGTAGCCAAATACACGGATCGAGCCGAGGGAATATATACTGCGAATATACGGCATCAGACGATTATCTCTTATGTACAGGGTCATGGTCCCTATTGACACCAGAAGGAAAGATATCAGGGAAAGAGGAAAATTGAGGTGTAATCCCTTGATCCTTTTTGGGCTTATGAGAAGTGAGATCGCAAAGGTGGCAAAGAGCGGCGCAAGGTAATAAACGCTGTAATGAAGAAAAAACAAACTGTCAAAATATAACCGCGAAAAAAGAGTCAACGGATTGAGAAAACTTTTTATAGCACTTAAGTTACTGGACACGGCGACGGTGTAAGGTACATCACTTTGGATTCCCTTCATCCAGAAAAAGTAGACATAGAACAGGCCTATAGACAGGATCGGAAGCGATGATGCTACTAGCGTGTGGATAAGGGTCCTTTTTTTGAGAGATTTCCGGTAAATAAGGCATAAAAAAACCAGAGCGATCGATAGGGAAACAGCGTGCTGTCTGGTCAAAACTGCCAGTACACCAAAGACGCCCCCCAAATAAAGAAAAATATATTTATCCTGTCTCAACCCTTTGATAAAAAACAGGATTGAAGCGATAAGATAAAACATGAAGAAGGGCTCGGTCATGTACCAGTCGATCATTTTCAAGGAAATTGGATTGACAAAGAGAGTGAGAGCGCCGCATACGGCTAAAAACCGGTTCAGCCCCAATTCGGCCAATAGGAGATAGAGGGCTACGAGAGACAGGAAGTTAATAGCAAATACGGAAATATGAAGGGTTTTGAGCCGAAAGCCAAGGATGTGGCAGAATATATTACTGAACAGCAACTGCCCAACGAGTGAGGACGCTGAATAGGTTATATCGATTTTATTTGTTTCGTATAATATCTTGGCAGACCGTGCATAAACACCAGCATCCCCATGAACCCAATTATACTCGGAAGAAATAATGAAATACGATACGAGAATGAAAAGGAGGAGGATGATTATCGGCCATCCATGTCTTTTGATATCGGTTTTTTTTATATTGAATCTTTGTCCATCGATTACCATGTGATATCTCCCAATTATTACTCTTCCGTATTACTCTCCCGTAATAGTATGCCAATAGTATGGCAGACGTATTCGATCTGCTCATCGGTAAGCTCAGGATACAGGGGGAGAGAAAGGATCTCGGACGCAAATCGCTCGGATACGGGGAAATCGCCTCGAACGTAGCGCAGGCACTGGTAAGCTTCCTGGTAGTGGATTGGCATCGGGTAATGAATACTGGTGCTGATGCCCTGTTCCTTTAATTTCTGCTGAAGGCTGTCCCTCTCCGGGGATCGGACAACATAGAGGTGATAGATATGCCTGGCGAAAGCGGCTTCGCAGGGGAGGGAGAGACCGGAACAGGTGAGGAGTTTACGATAGCGTTCAGCAATGCTTCGCCTTCTTTGATTCCACTCGTCGAGGTGTCGCAGTTTCACCCGCAGCACCGCGGCCTGTAATTCATCGAGGCGGCTGTTGTACCCATAAACGGCATTTTTATATTTACTTTCCTCTCCATAGTTTCGAAGCATCCGCAGATGATTGGCCAGGGACTCCTCATTCACCACCACCATCCCCCCATCCCCATATCCGCCCAGGTTCTTGGTAGGATAAAAGCTGAAGCAGCCCGCATCGCCCAGGGTCCCCACCCTGGTCCCGCAGTATTCCGCCCCGTGGGCCTGGCAGGCATCTTCGATCACCCGAAGGCCATACTCATTGGCTATGTCGAGAATAGGGCTCATATCAGCAGGATGGCCGTACAAATGAACGGGAACCACTGCTTTTGCCTTTAAAGGGATGGGTTGGGCTTCCAGGTAGGATTTGAGCCTCTCAGGGTCCATCGTATATGTTTGGGGGTCGATATCGACCAGAATAGGCCGCGCTCCGGCTGCGACAATGGCCACGACTGTTGGAACCGCTGTATTCGGGACCGTGATGACCTCATCACCTGCCTTTACCCCGCAGGCCAAAAGTGCCAGTTGAAGCGCATCTGTTCCTGACCCGACGCCTACGGCATACCTGCTATGGCAATAGGCAGAAAATTCTATTTCAAAAGCCTTTAATTCCTCGCCTAAAATGTACCAGCCGCTCTTAAAAACCCTGGCTACGGCCTGATCAATCTCTTCCTGAATACTGAGGTATTGCCGGTTAAGCTCAAAGAATGGAATCTGCATAAGTCTTCCCATAATAGTTAGACAGCCTATCAACCAGGTAACTAGTTGCAGGACAAAAGAAAGCTTCTTGGAAGAAACCCTTTTGAAAAAGGGTTTCTTCCAAACCATCTTCCCAAAACTTTTAATATCTTGCCAGAACTTAATTTCCGGAAATCTATAGTCATACAGCCTATCGTCTACCATAGTAATACGTTCTACCGATAAAGCCTACCAGTAATGCGCTTTGTTTTGTCGATAATAGGCCACGGTCTTTAGGATACCTTCGGCCAGGTCACAACGGGGCTCCCAACCAACGATCCTTTTGATTTTGGAAATATCCGAGTAGAAGTCACCAGGCTCCTGTGCAGCACGCTCCGGAGTAAAGGGCGCGAACTCCCACCGACCGCTTTTGGCGACCTCAACAACCGTTTTGGCCAGTTCCAGAAAGCTTGAGGGCTTGTCATTGCCTACGTTAAATACCTCTCCATACGCTTCTTCCGTAGCTGCGCACATCAGTATGGCTTCGACCGTATCGTCAATAGCGAGGAAGTCCCGAATCAGGGACCCGTCACCGAAGACCTTGATCGTTTCATTATCAATGGCCAGACGGATAAACCAGTTGGCAACACCGAAGCGGTTATGTCTCATTTGGGCCCGCTCACCGTAAATATTGGTCAGGCGCAGGGTAATGGATTTTACCGAATGATTATTGTGATAAATCTGAAACAGCCGCTGAGCAGTAAGGCTCGACAATTCGTAGATACCCTTCGGATTGATCGGTGTATCCTCACTTACCGGCAGCTTGGCTGCGGGGCCGTACTCTCCACGGGTACCCGTGTAAATCAGCCTGGCTTTGGGATTATACCTCCTGCATGCCTCCAGGAGAATGGCTGCTCCCTTGATATTGATGTCGATATCGGGAAATGGATTCATCAGGCTGAGAACATGGTCGTTCTGACCAGCCAGGTGAAAGATATAATCTCTGTCGCGAACAAGATATTTGATGCTGTTTTCATCCCTGACATCGCTGAAGTTAATGAGTACCTTGTCTTTAACAGGTTCGATATTAAAAAGGTTTCCTCCGTGGTCATCAATCATTGCGTCCAGAAGTGTTACTCTGGCCCCAAGCCCGACAAGATTTATGGCCAGATTGCTTCCGATAAAACCCAACCCTCCCGTAATCAGGATATCCTTTTCGCAAAAACAGCTTAGCTTATCTTGCTTCTCCATTTACTTACCCTGTTTCTCCCTTTTCTCCATCGATTATTCCCTCTCAAGGCAGGGAATAGGGAAATACCCTAAGTACACTGCGCGGGAAATATGCAGCCAGATAAAAAATCGATAATCACGGCATCCTAACCGTGTTGCCACTAAAAAAGATCCACAATCGTCATTCCCGCGAAGGCGGGAATCCAGTCTTTTCATGGGCTTCTGGATTCCCGCCTTCGCGGGAATGACGAAATGGCCGAACGGGTTATCCCAACAATTTTAAATGTGAAGAGCTACTAGTCCCTAATCCCTAACCCCTAATCCCTAACCCCTTCTTTTCCCCTCTGGTGGACTTCACGCACAACAAACTGAGGGGTTTGGTTATTACTTAAAAACAAACGGCCGATATATTCACCCAAAAGGCCGAGCATAAAGAGCTGGACCCCGGAAAAGACGATTACCGTTATCATCAAAGAGGCCCACCCAACAGGCATGGCCGGATTGGACAATTTTTCCCTGGTAACGAGCACGGCAAAGATTACGCCAATGCTGCTGAAAACAAGGCCAAGTATAGAACTGATCCGCAAGGGGATCACGGAAAAGTTCACAAACATATTGAGCCATAAATGGACCAGCTTGCGGAAGGTGTATCCAGACCGGCCACCATGCCTTTTCTCATGGCGGACCTGTACCCTCCCTATATTCCGGGTACACCGAAGGGCCAGACCGTCAATGTAAGGATAAGGTCCGGTATACTTGGTAACTTCCCCGACCACCATGCGGCTGAGGCACTTGAAGCTAGACAGGTAAAGATCCTTCGGCTTATCCAGCAAGATATTGGCAACCCGGTCATTAAACCAGCTCCCCAGGTTTCTCACCAAAGAATGCTCCTTTTTCCGGTAATAGGTGTAGACAATATCATATTTGTGCTCTACTGCTTCACGAACCAAGAGGGGTACCTCTTCAGGGGGATTTTGAAAATCATCGTCCATAATGACCACATAATCTCCATCAGTATAATGGAGACCAGCCATGACAGCATTGTGCTCGCCAAAATTTCTGGCAAGGTCGATAAATTTGACAATAGTGGCATATTCCCTGCTCAGGGCATGGCACACCTCACGGCTATTATCCACGCTTCCATCATTAACCAATACGATTTGAAATGCCTGACCTCCCAGATAGGCGACCAGTTTATCGACTAACCCCTTGATTGTTTCAGCACCGTTATATACAGGGATGACTATGGTTATCAGCATAGGTTCTTTTATATCTGGCTATTTAATAGATTTCTTACTATATTGTTGGCAACTCAGAAGGCAATTATAGCAGTAATGGGGTGAATTGGCCAAGAAAATATATACTTGGTCAGATGTTCTCAACTTTTATAGTAAAGATCATCCCTATTTCAAAATTTTTAGAGATTAATTGCTTATCATCCAACCCTACAAAAGAATACGCTGAACCCAAGGGCTGTAGGCTATGATAAAAAGGGTGCAATTGGCAAGAATATGAATGGTGATAGGCGTCAACAGGTTATGCGAGATGCCATTCCTATCCGAATACTCGAAGGAAAGGGTAAAAAGGATTCCTCCAATAATCTGCGTGATCGGAATGGCGCCCATGAGTACAATCCGGATATGGAGTAAGGCAAAAAACAGGGAAACTCCCAGAACAGACCAGATGATGCTAAACTTGCTTCTGAGGGAATTATACAATCCCCCGACAAAAAAAGAATCCTCTACTATGGGAGCGAAAATACCCCCGATCAAAAGTATCCACCAGAAATGAGCCGTGGGAGAGGAAACCAGATATTGAAACAGATTGACATGAAAAAGAAGGGAAATGCCCCAGATTGCAAAAACGATCAGGCCAAATCCGAAACTCCACAATAGCCCCTTGAAGATTCCCTTCCGCCATTCTCCAGGCGCAAGCCCTATGGCTGACATCCCCTGCCCTGATACGATCACAAAAAAAAGAATAAGTCCAAAGTCCGCAAAACGCAAAAAAGCCGTGGCCCAGAGCGCCTCCAGCTCACCCGCATTGGGCAAAAAACGCCCAAAAAGGTAGCCTCCTGCAATTTCTACCAGGATAATCAGGGTGAGGAGATAAAGGGCATAGGCGATAGGCAGTGACTTTCGATAACAGGCGCTGACGGAGCTTTGCCCTCCTTCACCTGGCGTTGGGTTCATTGATCCTTCATCTAGCGTTGGGTTCATTGATCCATCCGACATCTTTCAGTGCGCGGTAGACTTTCATCTTGAGATACCACGGCCGGTTGCTTTTAAGGATACCGAGTAAAATATCCCTGGCCTCTTCGCCATGCATTTCTCCAAGAGATTCAGCGGCTGTGTAGACTACATTAATATTGGAGTCCTCCAGCAGAGAAAGCAGCAGGGAAAAGGCGCTGTTCTCATCATGATCCGGGCCAGCCAGGCCAGCGAACTTGCCAAGGAGTAGAGCTCCGTATCTGCGAACAACAGGGTCAGGGTCCCTGACCAGGAATACGATGTCCTTCTGATGCGCCTGACATGCTTGCGGCTCTAAAGTTTTATCTAATTGTTGGAGTGCGCCGATCCGGTCCCCTGGCTCATCTCCTTTGGCCAATTGCCATAATTTCTGGCGATCCGTGGGCACCTGAGATTTTGTCTTTAACCACACATTGAGGGCTAGAAACAGCATGAGGATAATTCCCAGAATGATGCCGGTTTCTTTTATCTTTCCCGTCCTTACCCCGATGAGAGAGATCGCTTTTTTGATTCCCCACACGCAAAAGACAAACAGGCCAAGGGCCAGGGCAAAAGGAACAATGAGGAATAGGGAGATCCCACACCCTTTGCTCAGCAAAGCGAATGGATCAGCAACAAAACTATACTTTTCAAGATGTTCTGATGGCTCCTGCATAAATTCCCGGTAAGAGACCCGATAGGTGGGCTTCTGATTTGCCTTCTGCCCGTTATCCTTTAGCCAATTTTCATTCCAGTAAAAAATAATTTCATCCTTATCATTGTGGATGTCCCCCTGCCGGGTGACACCCTGGGTAGCATCCTGTGCGTCCCCGTGGGCTAAAATCGTCTGAAAACTGCCGCCTTGATCGGATGCCGCTGATTCTGCGGATGCAGCGGTAAACCAATCATATCGCCTTAAGACTGTCTGGATATTCTGGATCTCTGATAACTGGTCATCGGGGAACCCTTTGGCGTCGAGGGCCACCACATTCTGAAGGCGGTAGCAGAGGGGCTGAACCAGGCGCGCAGGATAGAGTGTGTAGCGGTAGTAAAATTCGTCGATCTGACTGCCCACTTTGGTTGGCAAAAGAAGCCGGTCCCGAATTTGAATAAAGTCAAGCTGCTTGAAGGTGACTGCGACCAGGACGGCAAAAATCAAAAATAAAAATCCATAGCTCCCCAACTCCGCCAGACGGATCGATGCCCTGGATAACAAGGGAAAAGACAAAAAATATATCACCAAAGGAACTGTCAGAAGAAAAAAAAGGACCATAGGGTCCGATCCCTTCCCCAGCCATGCCAGAATGGCAGCGAGCACGATAACCGGTATAAGCCGAACTTGCCGGTACCCTTTTCCCTTATACAGGGAAAATATCCACAGGATGAAACCGCAAAAAAAACCATAGCCCAGCCCCAGGGACAGGGCAAAGAAAATCCCTCCGGCCAGATAGGTGGACAAGGCTTTCATCTCCGTGGCTAAGAATTGGCCGGGGACGGCGACAACCCCTAGCCGGGCAATGGCCTCCTGCTCCAGCCAAAGCTGATGATTGCTTCCAGCTACCAGAAACGTCCCAAGAAGTTCGCCCAGCAGAATGCCGAGCAGCGCAGAGATCAGGAGAAAAAAAACCATCCTGGATATACCTTTTTGGTTTTCTCCTGATGCTGCTAATCCCACAGATGCTATCGGTGGCGGCGGTGTCATTAATGTCTTGCTGGAGGGGCGCGCTTCGTAACGCCCGTTGGTTGACGCTGTCATGCGGTGCCCTTTCTTTCAAGGCCAAAGTGTTCATAAGCTAGGGCTGTGGCCACTCTCCCTCGAGGAGTTTTGTTCAGGTAGCCCCCTTGAATCAGATATGGCTCATAGACATCCTCAATGGTATCCTTCTCCTCATTAATGGCTGCCGAGAGTGTCTCAAGACCCACGGGCCCGCCGCCAAACTTTTCCATGATGGTTAAGAGAAGCAGTTGATCCATTTTATCAAAACCTGCCTTGTCGATTTCAAGCATCTGCAAGGCCTGGTCAGCTATTTCTTCCGTGATTTTGCCATCTGCCTTGACCTGGGCAAAGTCCCTGACCCGCTTGAGTATCCGGTTGGCGATCCGCGGGGTTCCCCGGGCCCTTCTGGCAATTTCCATGGCCCCGGATGTGTCGATCTGGATATTCAGTATCCTGGCTGAACGGAAAACTATGGATTGCAGCTCGGAATGGGAGTAAAACTCCAGCCGGTTGATAACCCCGAAGCGGTCCCGCAAGGGGGAGGTGAGGAGCCCTGCCCTGGTAGTGGCAGCTACCAGCGTAAACCGGGGCAAGTCAATCTTTATGGATCGGGCGCTGGGTCCCTGCCCAATCATGATATCCAGCTTATAGTCCTCCATGGCCGGATAGAGAATCTCTTCAACCGCAGCAGGAAGCCGATGGATTTCATCAATGAACAGTACATCCAGGTCTTTGAGATTGGTAAGAATGGCGGCCAGATCCCCTGCCCGTTCTATGACCGGCCCTGACGTACTCCGCAAATTCGTCCCCATTTCGCGGGATATGATATAGGCTAAAGAGGTCTTCCCCATGCCCGGAGGCCCATAAAAAAGGCAATGATCCAGGGCCTCAGAACGATTTCTGGCAGCCTGGATGAATATCTGAAGGTTTTCCTTGACCCGCTTCTGGCCCAGGTATTCCTGAAAATTCTGAGGTCTCAGGCTCAGATCGAGCGATAAGTCTTCGCCTGTTGGTTTGCCATTGATCAAACGTTTTTCAACTTGTTCTTTATTTTCCATAGGATCTATAACCTACCGCCCTCATTCATGCCCTTCCTGACATCCGCGCTTAAATCCCTCTTCATACGCTTTGGTTAATGCTCCCCGCTGGTCCTGGATAAACATTCCACACCGCTCCTGATGATCCAGCTCTTAAGGGGTCAGGTTGGCTTTATTGGCTATTTAGAATACCCTTACTCTCTATGCTTCCGAATATCTTCTTAAAGGCAAAATCCGTCTTGGGATTGAGAAAACGCATAACCTCTTGCTCCTTAGTCTTATAATTTCCTTCCCCTATTGTACCTGATCTTTCGGATATTTACCATCAAGATATCTGTTTAAGCAGCCTCACATCTGAACTAAACTTATCACTCCTTATTAAGGGATTCAGCAGAGGTTTATCGACATGCCTCTAGCCAGCCAGTCGATTCAATGCCTTTTTAATCAGCTCCTCAATAGAAAGATTCGTTTCCCTGTGGAGAATCTGGTTGATAGCCCTCTCAGATATCAACCGATTGTACCCCAAGTTGATCAGGGCAGCGACCGCATCATTTTGAACATCCTCTTCCGAGTGAGAAGACGCAGGAGGGGAATCGCTTGAGGAAGTGCTTATTATTGCATCAGCCTTCGCCTTCGCGGATATTTTATCCTTCAGTTCCAGGATAAGCCTTCGGGCGGTTTTTTCACCAATGCCAGGGATAGCGTTCATCCGGGTTACATTTTGGGACAGGATGGCGGATTTAAGCTCTTCGGTCGAGATGTGTGAAAGGATATTCCTGGCCAGTTTGGGGCCGATCTTGGTTACCCCCAGTAAAAGCTCGAACAGCTCTTTTTCTTCCAGGGACCAGAATCCGAATAACTGCCAGCTCTCTTCGCGGATGGAAGTATGGATAAGGAGCTTTACTTCTGCGCCCGTTTCCGGCAGTTTGTAGAAGGTGGACAGGGGAACACAAACCTGATACCCGATGCCGTGGATATCAATGATAATCTGTTCGGTATTTTTCGTTTGGAGTATTCCGTGGAGATAGGCGATCATATTAAACCATAGTGAATCATAAGTGAATTATATAGTGAATCATAGGTGAATCATAGGTGAATCATAGTGGTTGAATCATACTCATGGAATCATCATGAATGAGGGGATCATGAGCCCTTTAAGTTGAAGCTGGGGATCATGAGGCCTTTTTAAAGGTGAGCATCCTTTTACGGAGCGGCTTCGGAGTAGTATCGAAGTCGGGAAAACTGATAATGGCAAACAGCTATAGCCAAGGCATCTGAGGCATCATCATGAACTTTCAACTCCTTCAGGTTTAATAAAATGCTGATCATCTTTCTGACCTGGTCTTTGCTGGCCCTTCCATAGCCGACTATGGCCTCTTTGATCTGTAAGGGGCTGTATTCATAGACCGATACCTGAGCTCTGCCTGCCACGTAGACAGCCACACCCCGAGCTTGCCCTAATTTTAAGGCAAGCCGCGGGCTGGCAGCAACGAAGATATCCTCAATAGAAGCTTCAGAGGGGTGATACTTTTCAATAATCTCTTCCAGAGAAATGCCGATTTTTTTTAACCGCTCAGGAAAACAGATAGTGGGAGAAGTCTTGATAATGCCGATGTCAAGAGGAGTCAATTCCTGATCCTGGCAATCGATCACTGCATAGCCGGTATGGGCTATACCGGGATCAATGCCTATGATCCTCATAAATGCTCTCCTTTACGCAGGAACTTCTGCCTCCTCAGCAGATATTTTTGGCTTCCTTCCAGCAAGATTACGCTTCAAGCCGCTCCATAACTTCATCCAGAATATCGAAGTTGGCAAAGACATGCTGCACGTCATCATGATCTTCCAGTTGTTCCATTAACTTGAGCATTTGCTCTGCTGCTTTACCTTCGAGATTAACGGTAGTTTTCGGAATACGGCTGACCTCAGCGACTGAAATCTCGATTCCCTGCTTCTCAATGGCCTCTCGCACCGTTTGCATCTCTTCGGGCAGGGTAGTGATTTCAAAAACATCATCGTTTCGAATCATATCTTCGGCACCGGCATTGAGAGCAATTTCCATCAGACTGTCTTCGTCGGCCTTGTCCGCATCGACTACGATCACGCCCTTTTTATCGAACATCCAGGCTACACAGCCGGACTCACCGAGGTTGCCGTTATGCTTGGAAAGAATATGGCGCATGTCGGCTACGGTCCGGTTTTTGTTGTCTGTCATGATTTCGATCATAAGAGCTACGCCAGCGGGACCATATCCCTCATAGAGCAGTTCTTCATAAGACACACCGGGTAGTTCTCCGGTCCCTTTTTTGATAGCCCTGGCGACATTGTCCTGGGGCATATTTACCGCTTTCGCATTGGCAATGGCTGCCCTGAGTCGGGAATTGCCAATTGGGTCCCCACCTCCCATTCTGGCTGCGACGGTAATTTCCTTGATTACCGTCGTAAATGCCTTCCCCCTCTTGGCGTCAATAGCAGCTTTTTTGTGTTTAATTGAACTCCATTTTGAATGACCTGACATCGACTATTTATCCTCCTCGTTCTCTACCCCCACCAAAGCCTCCCCCCTCAAAGGGGGAGGAGAAGAAGAGAGGGGGGTATCCATGTTATGATTCTTCTTTTTCTTTTTTAGCGTCAGCAACAATTTTATCTAACAGATGAGCAGGTACCTCGTCATAGTGAGAAAATTCCATCGTAAAATTTCCACGGCCCCCGGTCATTGATATCAGATCCGGTGCGTACTTCAACATTTCAGCAATAGGAACTTCTGCCCGAATGATTTGATAGCGCCCTTTGGTATCGATGCCTTGTATTCGTCCCCTCCTGGAATTGAGATCTCCCATGATGTCTCCCATGGACTCTTCAGGAACAACGACAGCCACCTGCATGATGGGCTCCAAAAGGGTAGGTTTGCATTCCATAAACCCTTTCTTAAAGCCCATGGAACCTGCAATTTTAAAAGCCATTTCCGAGGAGTCTACTGCATGAAAGGAGCCGTCATAGAGTTTAACCCTTACATCCGTAACCGGATAACCAGCCAGAATTCCCTCTTCCATAGCTCCCACGATTCCCTTTTCTACAGCCGGAATGTACTGCCTGGGTATAGCTCCTCCTACTATCTTATCGACAAATTCAAATCCTCCTCCTTTAGGGAGGGGCTCAATTTCGAGCCATGTATCACCGTATTGCCCTCTTCCTCCTGATTGCCTCTTATATTTTCCCTGTATTTTGATAGCGCTACGTATGGTTTCCTTGTAGGGAATTTTCGGCGTCTTGAGAAGGACTTCCGTTCCAAACTTCCTCTTCATTCGATCAACAACTACCTCGACATGGATTTGACCCATACCGGAGATAAGGAACTCTTTGGTCTGATCGTCGCGGGAAACGTGAAGGGTTGGGTCTTCTTCCTGCAGGCGATGCAGGGCATTACTGACCTTATCCTCGTCCCCTTTCGTTTTCGGCTCAATGGCAAAAGAGATAATCGGTGTGGGAAAACTCAAGGGAGGATAGATAATCGGATGATGCTCATCGCTGATGGTATCACTCGTGGTTGTCTCTTTCAGTTTTACGAAAGCCGCAATATCTCCCGCCTTGACCCGGTCATAGTTCTGGTGATTCTTTCCCATTAAGGCAAAAATTTGCCCGATTTTTTCTTTACAGTCTCGCGTCGTATTGTAGACAGTCGAATCCGAGCTTAAAGACCCGGAAAAAACCCGAAACATGGTTAACTTGCCGGAATAGGGATCAGCAATGGTTTTAAAAACAAACGCTGAAAAAGGCTCTTCCTCTGTGGCCTTCCGTGAGACTTCCTCTCCAGCCTTGTCCTTTCCTATAACGTCAGGTCGGTCAGCCGGGGAGGGTAGAAAGTCCACAATCATATCCATGAGGGGCTGAATCCCTATGTTTCTCAATGCTGAACCACACAGCACAGGGGTAAATTTCATGTTTCGAAGCCCATTGCGAAGGCTGCTTTGCAGCTCCTCCTGGGTCAATTCCTCCCCTTCCAGATATTTCTCAAGGAGGCCGTCATCCGCCTCAGCAATCGTTTCGACCATCTTCTGCCGGTACTCCGCTACCCGGTCTTTCTGATCATCGGGGATATTTCCTTCCTGGTATTCTCCGCTGTCATCACCCTTGTAAATGTATGTTTTTTGGTTGAACAGGTCTATAATGCCCTTGAAGCTTTGCTCAGAGCCAATAGGTAACTGCAAAATCAACGGATTCATATCGAGGGTGTCAGGCAACTCCGCCACGGTGCGAAAAAAGTCGGCCCGCTCACGCCCCATTTTATTGATAAAGACCAGAGCCGGAATGTTTAATTCCCTGGCTTCAGACCAGAAATTTTCCGTTTGTACCTTTACCCCGGCAACAGCGCTGATGACCAGGATTGCACCATCGATAACGCGCATGGCCCCTTTGGCGTCAGCAATAAAATTGATATCTCCGGGCGTATCAACGATATTGATTTTACATTTTTTCCATTCACAGTAGGCTAATTTTGAGCTAATCGTTAACTTTCGAGAGATCTCATCAGGCTCATAATCCAGGTTGGAAGACCCGTCGTCAATTTTTCCCAACCTGTTTACCATTTTGGCATCAAAGAGCATGGCTTCGGCTATTGACGTTTTCCCCTCCCCTCCGTGGGATAGCAATCCTACATTCCGTAACTTATCAATTGGATACTCTTTTACACTCATTGAGATCTCCTTTCAAGTGTGAATGCTCACCAACCTTGCGCTTCTCTGATTATTTCCATAGGCCTGATTTTTCTACGTTAACAAAAAAACCCCTTACTGTCAAGCAATGATAATCTCCCGTATGATATACAATTACAGCATTTAACCCGACCAAGAACCAAGCTATTTGTAATGTAAATGTATCGAAATATATTCTAGCCCGCGGAAAGCTCTTCCAGTCTCTCTACTTCCTCAAGAGTAAGGTACCGGGTTTCTCCCGGTTGCAAGCCCTTTAGATTCAAAAAAGCGAATCTGGTACGTTTCAATTTTAAAACAGGATGGCCAATGGCCTCAAACATCCTTCTGATTTCTCTGTTTTTCCCCTCGTGAACAACTACGGAAAGCCAACTGTTCCTGTCGGTGGTTTTGAGCAGAGAAACAGAATCAGCCGTTATTCGGTCCTGACCATGGTAAATTCCTTTTTTTAATTGGTAAACAAAGTCTTCCCTAAGGGTACCTCTCACCTTGACCAGATAGCCTTTTGGAACCTGATTCCTGGGATGGGTCAGCGCATGAGATAATTCACCATCATTGGTCAAGAGTAATAACCCCTCAGTATTGTAGTCCAGTCTGCCAACAGGAAAGACCCGATAGGTCAGGCGCGGCAGGAGAATCATGACGGTAGGCCTGCCTTCCTCGTCATGCAGGGAGGTAATATACCCACGGGGTTTATAGAGCAGGATGTAAATCTTCGGCAATTTCAGTGGAGAAGTAACTTTTTTGCCTCGATAAAAAACATTATCCTCTTCCACATTTACCTTAGTTCCCAGTTCGGTCACTACTTTTCCGTTGACCCGAACATCTCCATCCAGGATAAATTGCTCGCACTTTCTCCTTGAACCAATGCCAGCCTGAGCCAATACTTTCTGTAATCTCATTATTTTTGAAGAAACGATCATTTTTATTCCATAACCTGATTAATTTCGTGCAGTGGTGGTAATTCAGAAAGATCCTTCAGCCCGAAATAGGTCAAAAAATCTTCAGTCGTTTTATATAAAATGGGGCGGCCCGGTACATTCTTCCTCCCCCCTATCTTGACGAATCTTGCCTCCAGGAGGTTTCGAATGACCCCACCGCACTCAACTCCACGCAGGGCTTCAACTTCCACCCTGGTGATAGGCTGCTTATAGGCAATAATGGATAAAGTCTCCAGTGCGGATTTTGACATTTTTTTGCTTTTAGAGCGCGTCAGGAGTTTTTGGATATACTGCTCGTATTGCTTTTTGGTGCACATTTGGAAGCCGTTTGCAATTTCAACGACCTGTATTCCCCGATGCTCTGCCCTGTACTCTTCCATCAGCTCGGCAATAATCGTTCTGATCTCTCCACCTTCCAGCTCCGGAATAACCTCTTCGATTTTTTCCACAGTCAGGGGCTTATCCTGGGTGAATAACAATGATTCTATGATAGGTTTGGTTTTCTCTTTGCTCATCATATTACTTCATAATACTGCCTGGCATAACTACAGTCAAAACTACAGTGTAATATTAGCATAAAATGCCAATTTGATCAATAATATCTACAGAAATCCAGAAAGAAGGAGAAATGGCGCAGGGAAGGGCAGTTGAGTGCATAATTCCGGTGACCCTCTTTAATTCCGGGGACATAATTCCGGTGACACCATACTTATTTCTTCTTCAATCGATAATGGATTTCATGCCGCGACGGAGGTTCTCCAGGGAAGTATAAAAAAAAGGGCTTTAGCTGATGCTAAAACCCTTGAAATACACTTAAGCCGCATGGGTTGTCCTTCTTTCTTTCAGTTAGTTTTTCCCCTCTGCTGTGGCAATTTGTACTTCACATTTGACCGGAGCCCCATATTTTTCCCACAGATGTTTGACTGCCCTGGGGCAGGTGCTCCGTGCGGAAAGACCGTTTTTCCACTCAAAATAGACATACTTCATCCTAAATCACCTCCTTTCTAAAAAAATGTGTACAGGTAAACCTGTAAAATAAGTGCAATAAGATATCACTTAATTATAGACACTGTCAATAAAAAAATCAACCTTAAGGATTAGATCTCAGATTCACCATAAAATTTACTATTCAACACATTATCTGTAAAAATTTCACAAATATCCTTTGACTATCCATAAGTGAGGGATTATTATAGTTATATAATTGTTAATTTTGTGCAGTTAAGATAAAATAAAACGGGATGACTCTTCACGATTTCCTTTTTGGGTAATATAGCCAATAGACGAGGAGATTGCCCCTCTGAAAGAGGTGGAAGTCTGAAAAAGGTGGAAGAATGAGTAGGGACACAGAACACTCTCAGCATTCCATTGCAGCCAGTTACACTCAATTTTTAGAGGAGTTGAAAAAAAATATCCGCTCAGTGCAGACTAAGGCGGCGCTGTCACTCAATCGGGAGCTGCTTGCAATGTATCTGGACATCGGCAGGCGAATCCTGGAACAGCAGGAGCAGGAAGGCTGGGGTATATCGGTTATCGAGCGTTTGTCTCGAGACCTTCGTCGCGAATTTCCAGAGATGAAAGGTTTTTCACCACGAAATCTCTGGGATATGCGCCGTCTCTACGGAGAGATCAAGAATCAGCCAAATCTGCGACAACTTGTCGCAGAAATTCCCTGGGGTCATAATCTTCTTCTGTTGAATTCAGTAAAAGATCCACTTGAGCGGGAATGGTACGTTCGGGAGGCCATCCGCCACGGTTGGTCACGTAAAAGCCTAAGTCTCCAAATCAAGAGCGATCTTTATCATCGCCAGGGAAAGGCAGTGAACAATTTTGAGCGCACGCTGCCACCACCTCAGTCTGATCTGGCTCAAGAGGCTTTGAAAGATCCCTATATTTTCGATTTTCTTACCATGACTGGCGAAGTCCATGAACGAGATATGGAAAAGCAATTGGTAAGACATATCACTCGTTTTCTCCTTGAGCTCGGCGCTGGGTTTGCATTTGTTGGTGAACAATATCACCTTGAAGTCGCCGGTAAAGATTATTATCTCGATCTTTTGTTTTATCATATCAGGTTGCATTGTTATCTTGCCATCGAACTGAAAGTCGGCGATTTCAAGCCGGAATATGTCGGGAAAATTAACTTTTACCTCTCCGCATTGGATGATCTGGTTAAGTTAGCGGAAGATAATCCGTCAATTGGCCTGATCCTCTGCGCAACCAAAGACAAGGTGTTGGCAGAATATGCTCTCAGGGATATTGAAAAGCCCATAGGTGTCGCCGAATGGCAAACCAGCCTTACCAGATCCCTCCCCAAGGATTTAAAATCCAGCCTGCCAACCATCGAAGAGATAGAGGCAGAATTGGAGACGTTGGAGACTATTGAAGAGACTATTGATAGCTCAGGGGAACAGGGCAGAGCGGAGGAAATATCTAACGTGGGTAAGACACAATGAACTTCTCGCCAAGTCACAAGCAGAATGAAAAAGCCGTTCGGTTGGTTGAGTATCTGCTGAGGCTTGCTTCTCTGCGAGCGAAGCTGGTCCGGGACATTGCGGACTATGAAAGGGTGCTTTGGGTCAACGATATTCCGCGGCAAAAGGGATGTTTCACGCAGGCGTGGGGGCGGGATGAGGATTATGATTCGGATATTTGGGTCGAGGTCCAGAATCGACGGGAACCCGAGCTGCCAAGCGTTCCCGATCAGTGTAAAGACTGGGTCAACAAGAGCGATCTCCGAAACAAAAATGACCTGCCGGAGCTTCTGCCGGAAATCATGAGGCAGGTTGAAAACCTTGCCTGGCGGGCAGGGTCTGGCCAACCGAAGTTTATCCACCGCACTGAACGTCTTGACGATCATCGCGAAGTTCAGAAGGCGTGGGATCGCTACGTTGAAGAACGTTGGTTGCCGTGGGTTGAAGAGCATAACGCTTGGGAAAGCGTCCATAAGGTATACTCTTCGCTCTTTGCTATCCATCAAGAGCAACTCCGACTTGGTGAAGAATACGAGCTCGTTCTTGGGCTTGGCCTTTTAACTTGGCAGACACCGAGCGGACAGCGCGTCCGCCGCCATCTTACTGTTGCGAATGCCTTGCTGGAATTCGAAGCGCGGTTGGGGAAGTTCACAGTCCGGCCCAATGCAGGTGGCGCAAGTGTACGCCCCGAACTCGACATGCTGGACATTGAGGAGCAGCCAGCTAGAGCCGAGGAGGAGGCCAAGGCATCTTTGGCCAATCCTGCTGAGGCCAATACTGCTGACGATCCATGGGAAAAGAATTGCATTGAAGGGGTCCTTAAAGCCCTCGTGCATTCGATTAACTCACAAGGCGAATATGATTACACCCTAGCGGCTAAAAGTGTCCGCGCCACAGGCAAACCAATCGTTGAATACGCACCCGCCATTATCCTGAGAAAACGTTCCGCCAAAGGTCTTACTGAAACTCTCAAACGGATTAAGGAAAGAATCGAGAAAGGCGAAGAGATCCCCCCTGAGTTTGCGGACCTCGCCGAAGTAGGGCAAAGGAGCGATGCAGATTACGACAAGGATCCAGGGAGTTCGAATGGAGATCTTGATGGCGAGGTGTTTTTCCCAAAACCATCGAATGAGGAACAGCGCCGCATTGTGGATAAAATCCAAGCGGTAACCGGCGTCCTTGTACAGGGGCCACCCGGCACGGGAAAATCCCACACTATCGCCAATCTGATCTGCCATTTGCTTGCCACGGGACAGCGAACACTAATCACCGCCAAGACGCCACGCGCTCTTCAAGTTCTCGGATGCCTCGTGCCGGAAAAACTTCGACCGCTCTGTATCAACCTCCTTGGCAGTGGTCTTGAAGAAAAGCGGTCGTTGGAATCGAGCGTCGGAGGGATACTGCGTAAGAAGGAAGAGTGGAACGAGGGGCGGGCAACCGCCGAATTAAAGGAATTGGAGCAGAAGCTTCGCCAGCTACGAGAGGAAAAGGTCAGGGTAGATCGAAGACTTCGTGATATAAGGGAATCCGAAACTCATTCACAAACCATTGCGCAAGGGACATATCGGGGCACAGCCGCGCAAATAGCTCAATCCGTGAACAGGGACAGGAGCGATTTTGAATGGTTCACAGACTCGGTCCCTTTGGATCAAACCTGTCCATTTTCCGAAGTCGACCTGCAAAGTACGCTTGACGATCTCCGGCGGTTCACGTCTGAAAAGCGGCAAGAGTTGAATCTTGCATGGCCGAATGATCTGCCATCACCTGCAAGATTCGCCGAGTTTGTCGACTGCGAGAAAAAGGCGATTGAAGAAGATGCTCAATTAGCAACAGGGATCGACGAGCAAATCACGGATCACCTATCGAAGATCGACATTGCCGCTATTCAGACGATTATGGATTCTTTTTCCGCTTTCCAAGGCGAGCGTCGACGGCTTTGGGCTTCGTCTCATTCTTGGATGCAGAATGTCATACGCGACGTCATAGGCGGAAACCCCTCCTTGTGGCGTGAGCTTTGCCGCATTACCCGAGACACAATCGCCTCTATCGAGATGCTGGTTCCTGTCGCAGATGATACCAGTATTGAAGCTCCAGAAGAAGCCAATATCAGGACGCTACTCGAAGATGTCAACAAATTGAAGAAACACATGGAGAACGGGGGGAAACTTGGCTGGGGGCCTTTCCGTCCGAAACTGGTCAAAGAGTGTATCTACGTGCTGAAAACTGTTCGCGTGAATGGATACTCTTACGTCAACCTTGAACAGATTGGAATTCTGGCTGATGCACTGCGGGTTCGTGTTGAATTCGAGAAGATCTGGGGATTCTGGGCTGGTCGTTGCGAGAGAACACCGGGACCTTATTCCCTGCAATTACAGGTTTTGATCGCCTTTTGCGAAGCGCTGGACGGCGCTTTATCACTTGAAACCCTTATCGAACAGTGCCGCAATGCCCTAAAGAAATGCCCAGCCCTGGCCGAGCCTATTGGGTCCGACGAATCGCAGATTGAAAGGCTGATCGCATCGGGCAGGCTTGCGATGATTCGCCTCACCAAACGTCGCGCTGCAGAGAAAATTCAGGAAATTGAGGCACCGGTGGCAGCGATTGTTGCCAGGAGCAATGCCCATTCCGTAGCGCATGAGCTTATTGAAGCGATCCGAAATCGAGACGCTGGCGCATTCTCTTTCGCCTTCGACAAAAATCAGGATTTGCATAAGGAGAGGTTGTCCGCTCAGAAGCTTGACGAAAACATCGCGAGTTTTCGCCAACTCACGCCCAGGCTAACGCAGGATTTGATGCAGACCTGCAAAGAAGCTTACTGGGAAACGCGCCTTCAGCAGATCCGGAACGCGTGGCATTGGGTGCAAGCAAAGACATATATCGAAGAGTATATACGGAAAGAAGACGCTCCAAGCCTTGCCATACGGGCGAGGCAGATTGAGGATGAGATTAACGCTAACATTGCAAAGATTGCTTCCCTGCGCGCCTGGTCGTTTTGCTTCTCCCGCCTTAAAGAAGACCATCGACGGCATATGGAAGCCTGGCAACAGTCAATGCAACGACTTGGTAAGGGAACGGGAAAACATGCGCCCCTGCATCGGAGGGAAGCCCAGCAGCACCTCAATGAATGCCGCGAGGCGGTCCCTGCATGGGTAATGCCCCTACATAGGGTTTGGGATACGGTGGACCCTGCTCCAGAGATGTTTGACGTCATCATCGTTGATGAGGCTTCGCAATGCGGATTTGAGGCACTTCCGCTTTTCTACCTGGGCAAAAAAATACTGATCGTTGGTGATGACAAGCAGATCAGCCCGGACGCTGTAGGATTACCCCGTGATGCGGTGCATCGCCTGATGGATGAATTTCTTCATGATTTCAGCTTCAAGTCGTCTTTTGACGTTGAAAACAGCCTCTTTGCTCATGGCAAGCTTCGATACGGTACTCACCGTATTATCTTACGAGAGCACTTCCGTTGCATGCCGGAGATTATCCGCTTCAGCAACGACCTTTGCTATTCTGACACGCCGTTGATACCGCTGAGACAGTATGGACCGGACCGTTTGGTACCGCTTGAGCGCGTCTTCGTAAATAGCGGCTATCGCGAAGGGTCCAACAGTCGGGTAATAAATCGCCCTGAAGCCGACGCAATAGCAGCACAGATCACTAAGATGTGTCACGACCCAAAATACACAGGAAAAACCATGGGGGTTGTTGTCCTCCAAGGAGATGCGCAAGCAGGGCTGATCGAGAATGCTCTACTGAAATTGGTGGGCGCGGAAGAGATGGAAAAAAGACGTCTTGTCTGCGGAAATCCCTATAGCTTCCAGGGTGACGAACGCGACATCATGTTCTTGTCGATGGTCGCAGCACCTAACGAAAGAATTGGTCCTCTCACGAAAGCATCTGATGAAAGGCGTTTCAATGTCGCGGCAAGCCGCGCTCGTGATCAGATGTGGCTTTTCCATTCAGTTAGTCGCGATGACCTGAGCATGACATGTCTGCGGCGGAATCTGCTGGAATTCTTCGAAAGTAACAAACCGCAACTAATTCCGAGCATTGATCAAGATGAACTTGAGCGAAGGGCAGCGCAGGACAACCGGACGGTCGTCAAACCACCATCACCCTTTGAAAGCTGGTTTGAGGGTGTCCTTCCGGCAAGCCTGCATGAAAAATAGGTAAGAAAGCGTTATCATAGGTTATCCAACAGAATAAGATAAGGGAGGATAAGCTTATGAAACAAGAAT
>Ga0307378_10001560_pt1 | contig 36951 bp, 19 predicted proteins | sample UN1MG_FD_202238 | JGI IMG/M metagenome (GOLD analysis project Ga0307378, IMG submission 202238) | Soil microbial communities from Risofladan, Vaasa, Finland - UN-1 | ecosystem: Environmental > Terrestrial > Soil > Coastal area > Acid sulfate soil | place: Finland: Risofladan, Vaasa | collected...
GGCCGAGTCCGATCAACCCGCGCCGAGTGAGCGCCGCCCCTGGTGAGATGCTCTCCTTCCTCCCGTCGATGAAGATCCTCACGCTGGAAACAACTTGTGACGAGACGGCGGCGGCGATCGTCACCGATGGGCTGGAGGTCCTCGGCTCGGTGGTGGCCTCCCAGGACGATCTCCACCGCCGGTTTGGCGGGGTCGTCCCGGAGATCGCTTCCCGGGCGCACGTAGAACGAATCCTCCCGGTGATCGACGAGACGCTGAGGCGCGCCCGGGTGTCCCTTGCCGATCTCGATGCGGTGGCCGTGGCCAACACGCCGGGGCTGGCCGGGTCGCTTCTGGTCGGACTGGTGTCCGCCAAGGCGCTCTGTGTGGCCCTGGACGTGCCCCTGATCGCGGTCAATCACCTTCAGGCCCACATCTACGCGTGTCGTCTGTCCAGCGGGCAAAACGTCTTTCCCTGCGTAGGCTTGATTGTCAGCGGAGGCCATACGAGCCTCTATCGCTGCGCCGGGCCTTTGGACTTCGAGCTGTTGGGCTCGACCATCGACGACGCGGCGGGCGAGGCATTCGACAAGGTGGCCGGCATGCTCGGGCTGGAGTATCCCGGCGGGCCGGCAATCGAGAAGGCCGCCGAGCACGGCAATCCCAGGGCATACCGGTTTCCCCGCGCCCTGGTCAAAGACCGCGACCGGCTCGACTTCAGCTTCAGCGGATTGAAGACCGCGGTCCGCTACGCCATCGCCGGCCCCGGCCGAGTCGACTTCGACCAGATCCGATTGGAGAGGCAAGAGGTGGCCGATCTGGCGGCCAGCTTCCAGGAAGCGGTCGTCGACTGCCTGGTCGCCAAGGCGCTGCTGGCGTTGGAGCGGACGGGGCTGGAGATCCTCTGTGTGGGCGGGGGCGTGGCGGCCAACTCGCGGTTGCGGGGGCGGCTCGAAGAGGAGGCACGCCGTCGCCAAGTCCGGCTGCACGTCGCCCCCCTGCAACTGTGTACCGACAACGCCGTGATGGGGGCCATTGCCGTGGAGCGATATCGGGCGGGTCGGTTCGAGGACCTGGAGCTGGACGTCTGCCCCGGGGTGCTACGAAAAACGGGCTGAACCCTCCGCCCTGACTGGGGCCAGCCCGTTACCGTCTCGAATGGGCCTGGAGCGTCTCAGAACATGCCGCCGCCCATACCGCCGCCCATGCCGCCCATGCCGCCCATGCCGCCACCGCCGCCACCGCCGCCACCCATCATGCCCGTGAAGCCCTGGCCGCCGGTTCCCCCGCCGGTCTGCCCGCCCTGACCGGAAAAAGTATTGAACGTATTTACTTCCGCCACGCCGGAGAAGAGGGGTTGGGGCGTGATGCGGACGTAGCGTCGGTCGGCGGAGATCACGGCCATCGACATCAGGTTCGTCCCTTCCGGCAGCGTGATGATGACCGGCTGGTAGCCGACCGCCCCGCCGCCGACCACCGGGACGAATCCGCCCGCGAAGGACCTTTGACGCGAGGCAGCGAAGCTCGCCAGCGAGCCCGGATCCGCGTTGGCCGCAAGCTGCTGGGCCAACACGTGATGCCGCACCGCGAGGTGGCCGATCGCCGCGTTGGCCACCTGGTGCTGCTGGAGCGACGCTTCGCGGCGCCCCCCGTCCAGGTCGAACTGCACGACGGCCTCGCCGTTCTTCAGCGCCACCATCTGCTTCTCCATCCTCTGACCTTCATCCCACACGCCCGTGCGGATCGTGACGGCGACTTTCCCGGCCGTCACGTCGCCCCAAACGCACCGAAGCAGCATTCGGTACGGTCCGCTGAAAGCCTTCGGGCAGACGTAGGTTTCGCGGAAGCCGTCCGCCGGGTTGTGGCCCAAGTGCGAGTACGTGTCGCCGAGCATCACGCCGCCGGCCGTCGTTCGGGGGTTGCGGAACGAGCAGACCGTGCCGGAAGGCTCTTCCACCATCAGGTCCACGTCGGCATCGCCGGTCCAGGAGACCTCGACGACCACGTCGCGGATCACGGCCTGGTCCAGGGCGGCCTGGAACTCCTCGGCCTCGGTCGACCGGTTCTCGACGCGGAGCCTTTTCAGCGTATCGTGGGCCGCGCCCAGCCCGGCCAGCCATACGTCCTTCTTCTCCTCCGACCAAGCCTGGCCGAGGATGCCCGCGCAAGCCCACTTGATCCCGTCCAGATCGTCCAGTCTCTGGGCGATTTTGAGGCCGTGCATGTAGGGCTCGTGACGCAACGGCACCATTTCCGACACTTGCCGATAGATCTGGAGGGCACGTTTTTCCAGGCCGATTTGGTCCAGGTAGAGCGCGATGTACATCATGTCGAGCGGGTTGTCGGCGAAATCGATGGCCGACAACACCGCCCGCTCGACCTGGTCCGCCGGACTCCCGGCCGCCTGCATCGCCAGCGCCATGGCCTCGTACATCCAGGGCTCCGGCTGATGGTGCCGCAGGGCCGCCTGGACCAGGGCGATCACGTGATCGAACTTCTTGGCGTGCATCAGGTCGCGGACCGCCTGGCGGACGGTGGCGGGCGATTGGTCGGGGCTGTTGGCGAAGTGGCGATCCCAGAAAACCTGCGGCTCGACGCTTTCGTCGACCTCGATGGAGCGCGGCTTGGCGTTCTTCTTGGGGCTCGTCTCGGGTACCGGCTTCTTGGCCTCGGCTTGGGGCGACAGGTTCAGATCGTCTTTGACCGAGAATGCCCGGAACCCTCCGGCAGGGACGTTGGGCAAGACGTTCTGCGGGACATTGAACATACCCATGCCGCCGCCCATGCCGCCCATGCCGCCGAAACCGCTCATTCCCATTCCGGACGTGATCGGAATCACCAGGTCGGCGACCGGGTAGACTTTGGTCGACAGCTTGTTCTCCGCCTCTTCGGGCGTGGTGATCTTGAGCACCTCGTCTTCAATCACGTAGGTGAGGTCCAGCTCGCCGAGCATGATCCGCAGCCCCGAACGCAAGGAAATCCCTTTCAAGGACTTGGTGACCGGGACGTCCGTCGGGACACCGACGTCGTCCAGCGCCTTCGTATCGATCTCGATCTGGATCTTGTGGTAGTCCTCGAGGGTATCGATCACGTCTTGAAGCGGCGTCTCGATAAACTCCAGCTCGGTCGGGTCCTTCAACGCCTTGGTAATCAGCATCTCGGACGCTCCCTGGCTGGCCAGGTCCATCGACGAGTACTTCTCCCTCCGCCGTGCGGTGAGCTGCTGCCAGACCTCCGCGGGCGGATAGAGGATCGGCGGCTCGCCCGGGAACGGCATGTAGGCTTTTTCCACCTCGTAGAGCGTGTCGACCACCGCTTTCTGGCGGGCTGCGCGTAGCGCCATCTGGTCGACATAGTAGCCGACCATCCGTGAGTGAAGGGTCGCCAGCACGGGCACCGGATCATTCGGCGCAAGCGCCTGCGCCTCCAATGCGATGTCCTCCTCCGCCATGCGAAACCGCCCTTCATCCATCAGCGAGTTGAACCGCTCCATCAACTGCTCCATCTTCTGCTGCTGCCGGAGCAAGTTTTCGTTGATCAGGGCCCGTTCCTTCGCTGCGGCCAACGCCTCGTGCTGCTGCTGCCGGCGCTGTTCCAACTCGATCTGTCGACGCTCGGCTTCACGCACGGCCGCCTGAAGCTGATCGACCAACTGGTCGCGGACGTCCGGCTCGATCTCCGGGGCACGCCGGACGCTTTCCAACTGCAACTTGATATCCTGGATGGCCGCCTCGGGCTCCTCGGACATCTTGCCCCGGGCCTGGTTGATCGTGTTCTGCACGTCGGCGGTGACCATCTGCGCGATCACCTTCTGCTGGCGATCGACCGCATCCATGAACGCGCCCGGTGCCGCCGCCGGAGCGGCCGGACCGCCAAACCCCTTCGCCGCCGCACCCGCCCCGAGCAGGTTCAAATCCGCCGCGCCCCCCACCTCGGCGGCGCCACCCGCGCGACGCCTCGCCACCGCGCTGGCAACGGTTCGCGCCTGCATGTCCTCCGGGTCTTGCCGCAACGCTTCCCGGGCCAACCGCTCCGCACTGTCCAAATCGCCGGAGCTCAGCGCTTGGACCGCCAGCTCACTGACCTGCTGCAACCCGGCGCCGATTGCCCGCTCGGCGGCCTTCAAGCTCGCCGAACCCGCCAAGGGCAGACTCATTCCGCCGTCGATGCGGGCGCTTTCGACCAGCCGCGCGATGTAGTTGTTCGTGTCGACCGGCGCGCCGGGCGCGACCGTCCACGTGAGCGGCTTCGACCCGTCGGCCGTATCGACGGTCATCCGGACCTCAAACGGCCCCTCCCCTTGGAACGTGCCAATAATCACCGTGTCCCGATCGGTGCGCAAAGGGGGAGTGGTGCGCGGGAAGACCTCACTGAACTCGCCGGGCCAAGTGACCGACTCGGGCCAAAGGACGGCCCCCTGGGCGGCCCCCGCCAGTTGAGTGCCCGCTTCCTCCGCTTCGACCTCCGGACCTTGGATCAACTGGCCACCCGTGTTCGCCGCCAACGCGCCGAGCACTTGAACGTCCAGCTTCGGGCCTACCGCATAGCTCGACACCGCAATCTGATTCTCCACCAGGGAGCCGGCGAGTTGCTCGAAGCTCTCCGTGCCCACCAGATTCGCCGTGCTCATGCCGTCGCCGATGTAGACGGCCGCCCGGGCATTCGCTCCGGCACCGGCGTATCGTGCCACCGTTGCCCTCAACGCTTTCTCCATGTCCGTCGCACCGAGCGGCACGCGGCCTTCGAGCTTCTTGATCGCGTCGGCCATTTCCTGGCTGCCGGGCGCCACGAAGCTCTGGGTCATGCCGATCGCGCTGACGTCGACCGCTACCAGTTGGACCCGGTCGTTCGGCGACAGGCCGCCCAACAAGGACTTCAGGGCCGACAGCGCCTGCTCCCGGAAGTCCCCGGTCTGGCTGGCGGAGGTGTCGAACAGCACGACGACGTCGTGCGCCCCCGCAGCCGGCACGCCTTCCGCGGGACGCAAGCTTAGAGCGAAATAGTTCGCACCATCAGGATGGGCGAAGCTGTCGAGTCGGGCTGCCTCGGGGCCCGGCTCGGCGCCCATCACGTTAGCGGCCAGCAAGGCCGCCGCCACTGCTAGGGCGGGCAACAAGGCCAATCGGGAGCCAGTTCGGTTGGACATGAGTGGAGCCTCCGGCGCAGACATGCGTGCGGACTGCCGTGTTCCGTAGCGCCAGCCCGGACACGCAGAGAATGGTCGACGAAAAATGTACCTTCATCGCTCATTTTACCCAAGCCACCCGGAATTTGCCAAACAAAAACCCCCGACGGGCGAAATCGACCGGCACCAGCCGGGGGTGGCCTCCCCGCCGAAGCTCCGCCTGCTGAGGCCGACCAACAAAAACGACCCAGGCGGCGAGTGGCCACCTGGGTCGCAAGTCATTACGCAGCAATTGGTTAGGCTGGAAGGAGCCGGAAACCTCCGACACTATCGCTGCACGGAATCCTCAGCGGCGGCAGACGCCATGTCCTCCCAGTCCAGCTCAGACAGCCTTTGCGAAGCGCTGGTGATCGCGCTCCCCAGCCCCGCCAGCGAGCGAGCCGCCAACGAGACCATCACTTCCACGACGGGACGGCCCGCCGAGGTGCTCTCGGACCAGTCCGGCACGTCGACCTCCGAGGCGCTTGGCTGGGCCTCCCACTCCTGGTACGCGTCGGCCGTGATCTCGCGTACGCCTTCGATCCAGTCCAACGACAGATTCTGGAGACTGCGTCGCAACAGGTCGACCGCCTCGTCCGTGCCGAGCTCGCCTTGCTCGAGGAGCCGAAAAGCCCCCAGGAAGGCGGCGGCGCCCGGCAGATCGTCGGCCAAACCGAGGACCTCGATCCCGGTGACGTCCTCGAACCGCGAAGCCAAAGCTATGGCCTCCCAGCCGAGTGCCTCCAGGTAGTCGTTCAAGGTCGCCCGGCGAACCCCGGAGGGCTCCTCGCAGAGCGTCTCCAACGTCTTCAAAACCTCCTGGTCCGCCGTGAGCAACAGCTCGGTGGGATGCCAGGCGAACAACTCCAAACCGCTCTCGGTTGCATACTCCGACTCAGACTCCCAAACGCAAGGCTCTTCGGCCTCCATCCACTCGCAGTAGTCATCCTCCGAAGTCTCGACTGCCTCGTCGGCTTCTTTCGATGTCTCCGCAGAGTAGTCGTAGCCATAGTACTGGTACGGGTCGGCATAGTCGTAGCTGTAAGGCTGCTCCTCGATGCTCTCCGCCGCCTCACCGGGCTCGCCTTCCATGCGTCCGTCGAGTACCGTTTCCGACTCCCAATCAGACTCGCTGGCGTCGTCGTAGGAGTACTCGGACTCTACGCCGTATTCCGTCTCGTATCCGTACTCCGACGCGTAGTCCATTCCCGTGTCATACTCGGCTTCGGACTCGTATTCATCGCCGAGGTCTTCATAGTACGAAAACTCCTCGCCGTCGCTCTCTTCAGTCTCGTCCTCCGTGATTTCGGGATACGCGTATTCCTGTTCCGGATACGCTTCGGAATAGCCTACGTATCCCTCGGCCTGATTGTCCGACGCGACCTCCATGTCGGCGTTGTCGTCCGTGCAGTCGGAGTAGTCGTAGCACTCCTCCGGACGGGCGTACTCACACTCACACTCCCAGGCGTCGTAGTCGCACGCCGACTTCCAGGCGTCGGCCTCGTCGACTTCCGCCTGCTCCACGGTGTCCTCGACGGCGTCGAACGTCTCGATGTCGTCCTCTACGGACTCGTCTTCGTAGTACTCGCCGTACTCGGACACCCACTCGTCGTAGTCGTACTCCGGCTCCCAGGCGTCGACCTCGGTCTCCTCCATGGTGCCGTCGGCGGCGTCGAACGTCTCGATGTCGTCGCTGGCATACTCGCTCTCGTAGTCGTACTCGTACTCGTCGTACTCGCACTCCCAATCGCCGGCCTCGTCGACGGCGGTCTCGTCCATGGTCTCCTCGACGGCGTCGGACGTCTCGAAGCCGTCCTCCATGTACTCGCTCTCGTAGCCGTAGTCGTACTCGCCGTACTCGTATTCCCGCTCACCGTCGTCGTACGCGGATTCTGAAGTGTCGGCCTCGGTCTCCTCCATGGTGTCGTCGACGGCGTCGAACGTCTCGAAGTCGTCGTTCACGTACTCGCCCTCGTGGCCGTACTCATACTTGCCGTACTCGTATTCCCACTCGTCGTAGTCGTAGGTGTAGGCGGGCTCGGTGGCTTCCTCGACGGCAGTCTCAACGTCCTCAGTCGGCTCAGATTCATCGTAGGTGTATTCGTAGCCGTACTCTTCCTCGAGGTACTCGTCGTCGTAGTCGTATCCGTGATCGGCGTACTCGGATTCCCACTCGCGGCCCTCCAACGTTTCCTGCTCGTCCGCGAGATCGGTCTCGTAGTCGTACCGATAGTCCGAGTCGTCGTAGCTGTGGTCAGACTCCCACTCGCCATACTCGTACGAGTAGTCGTCCTCGTCTTCCGATGCGTCCTCGTCTTCCGATGCGTCCTCGTAGGTGTCCTCGTAGGTGTCCTCGTAGGCATACTCGTACTCGGTCTCGTCGTACGTGCTCTCGTAGTCGTAGTCTTCGTCTTCGTCTTCACACACGTACGCTTCGCTGTCGGACTCCGCGTTGTAGCCGGCTTCGTCGCCGTACTCCATGCCATAGTCGTAGTCGGGTTCGTAGGAGTACTCGTCGACCGCGTCGGCTTCCTCAGCTACCTCCTCTTCCGCGACGAACTCGTCTTCCGAACTGGCGTACTCGTAGTCGTACTTGTAGTAGTATTCCTCGGCGTAGTCTGCGTCGTCGGTCCCCTCGTCGTAGACCCCGCACTCATCTTCCGGGTACTCGTAGCGGTATCCGTCAAAATCCTGCGACGTCTCGTCGCTCGCTACCGTATCCTGCGTGGCAACGGTCTCTTCGTCCCACACCGGACCGGTGTCAAAATGGTCGGTTTCCTCCATTGGCTCTACGTCGGCCAAAGGCGCCGGGGTGAGCTCGTCCATCGGGGCCTCGCAGGGCCCCGGCGGCAACCCCATTTCCTCTTCGGCGTAGATGCCGGGCATGTAATCCATGCCCCACTCGTCTGCCACTCCGCGGCGACCGTCGGCAAACCCCAGCGCGATCACCGCGCCGCCAAAGAGGGCTAAGCATAATGTCCAGGTCACACGACAACTTCTCATCGCCATGAATCCTCCCAGCAAGAGCCTCGACTGCCTTAGAGAGTGAGTCCGTTCCGCTGCGAATGGCTGCCCATCGGCCCAATTCGCAGCCAACCCAGCAACCGATTACCGTATCGGAGAAAGAAAGATGGCGTCATTAGGTAATCAGCGGGCTCTCGGCAATATGGCGAGCTTTGAGGTTTTGATTAGCTAACGGGCTTGAACTGGCCTGGCGAATATTGCGGAGATATCTGCGACTTTCCTAGGACAAGCTGGGCGAACCTTACATGCTGGGGTATCTTCAGATGGGAATATGGAGAATTTAGAGCGACTTTGCCGGATGTGGCCCCGACGCCCGAACACTTTGACTTGTCTCGCTCGACCGGCCAGACTTCGTGGCCAATCCGTTGTCCGCAAACTCCTGTTTCGCGCTGTCAAACCTAGACGGTATACTGCGCCGCCACGGTGTAATCGGACTGGACAGCCAGTCGGATCGGAAAGAAGCCGGTACCGACTTCTCCTCAGGAGTTGTCCCATCACTCTTGGAGAGCCGGTTGATCCCCACATTTGCGTTGATGATGTCGGCGTCCGCCTGGATCAGCGTCCTGGTGACGCTGGCCGTCTTTGCCACGATGCTGGTCCGCCGCGGGGCCCCGACGGATCTGCTGTTCCTGGGCGGCTTGGTGGCGGTGACCGTTCTTGGCGTGATCTCGCCCCGCGAGGCACTGTCGGGTTTCGCCAACGAGGCGGTGATCACGATCGGGGCGCTGTTGGTGGTGGCTGCCGGGCTGCGATCGACGGGCGTCCTGGACCAAGTGGGCAACTGGCTTCTTGGCACGGCACGGACGGCCGAGTCGGCCGCGGGTCGTCTCACCCTGATCGTCGGGGCGATCTCCGCGTTTGTGAACAACACGGCCGTCGTGGCGGCGTTCGTGCCCGTGGTGCTCGACTGGTGCCGCCGGCGGGGGGTCTCGCCCTCCCGTCTGCTCATCCCAGTCAGCTACATGGCGATCATGGGTGGCACGTGCACCTTGATTGGCACGAGCACGAATATCATCGTCAATGGGCTTCTGCGCGAGGAATACCGCAAGGAGACGGATCAGATCGAGCAGGGCCGGAGCCGGTGCCCGGCCCACCCGAACGCGTTTCGCGCCCAGCTCCGGGGCATGACGCTGTGGGACATCGGCAAGGTAGGGTTGCCCTGCGCAGTCCTTGGGGGCTTGTATCTGGTGTTGTTTGGCCGCCGGATGCTTGCTGATCGAAGCGCCTTGGTCGAGCAGCTCGACGAGCAGCGGCGGGAGTACCTGGTCGAAATGCTCGTTCAGCCCGACTGCCGTCTGATCGGCAAGACGGTAGAAGAGGCCGGGTTGCGACGCCTGCGGGGGCTCTTTCTGGTGGAGATTGACCGCGAGGGTGACGCGATCACGCCGGTGACCCCCCACGACACGATCCACGCAGGTGATCGGCTGATTTTCACGGGCATCGTGACCACGATCATTGACTTGGAGAAGATACCCGGTCTTGTGCCCGCGGCCGACATGACGTACGAGTTCCTTCCCCACAGGCGGCAGTTGCGTCATCTATCCGAGGCGGTGCTTTCCCCATCCTCGCCGTTGATCGGCACGACGGTCCGGCAGGCCAATTTCCGGGAGCGATACAACGCTGCGGTGGTGGCGGTTCACCGCAATGGTGCCCGATTGCCGAGCAAGGTCGGGGACATCACCTTGCGTCCCGGCGACACGCTCCTGCTCCAGACTCGGACCGGGTTCACCGACCGGTTCCGCGACAGCCGCGATTTCTACCTGGTCGCCGACGTGGAGGGCTCGGAGGCCAGGCGCCACCACCGGGCCTGGCTGGCTGCTGCCCTCCTGGGTGCCCTGGTGATCTGGCTGATCGCCACGAGTCTGATCGGTCAGGGGGGCGGCGACGACAGCCTGCTGGCCGGGCTGGGGTCAACGGCTGTGGCCGGGATGGCCATTGCCGGTCTGATGATCGTGGGCCGATGTCTCCCCTTGGCCGAAGCCCGCTCGGTGATCGATTTGCAGGTGCTGGTCACCATCGCGGCCGCCCTCGGCTTGGGAGCCGCATTGAGGGAAAGCGGCGCCGCCAAGGGCATTGCGGAAGGGCTGGTCAACACGGTCGGGGGAGGCAATCCGTACGTGCTTTTGGCGGTGCTGTACCTGTTGACCGTGGTTTTCACGGAGACGATCACCAACAACGCGGTCGCCGTGATGCTGTTTCCGATTGCCGTGGAGACGGCGGCCGTGAGTGGCTCGAGCCCTCGCCCGTTCGTGATGGCCATTGCCCTGGCGGCCTCGCTGAGCTTCTTGACCCCTATCGGCTACCAGACGAACCTGATGGTGATGGGCCCCGGCGGCTACCGACCCCGCGACTATCTGCGGGCAGGCTGGCCGCTGGCCCTGCTGATGGCCGTCACGGCACTGACGCTGATTCCCCTGGTTTGGCCTTTTGCGCTGTGAGTCACTCGCCTGACGCAACTCAACTGCGTAAGATTTCCGAGAGTACCCCCTGGGCGAAGGGAAGGTGCATCGTGCGGATCCCGTCCCTTCAAGTGGAAAGTGGTCGCCATGAAGAAAACCGTTCTTTTGTGCATTGTGTCTGCCGGCGCCGGCGCAGTGCTGTCGGCCATGTTGATGAGTCCGTCGGGCATTTCTGAAAGGAGTGTGGCGCAGGAGTCTTCCCGGGGCCCGGATCGCGTGACCGGGACCCCAGCCAGCCCGAGCGGCATGCCGGGGCCGCCGGCTGCTTCGACGGTCGCGAGCGTTTGGCCCGTTGCGGCTCCGATCGGCGAGGAGGACCTCACGCCGGAAGAGCGCGTCAACATCGCCGTTTACGAGCAGGTCAACCGGAGCGTGGTCAACATCGACACCGCCAGCGTCCGCCGGGACGCGTTCTTCCTGTTTGAGATCCCCGAGAAGGGTGCAGGCAGCGGGGTGGTGATCGACAAGCAGGGCCACGTTTTGACGAACTTCCACGTGGTGGCCGGCGCGCGGACAATCGAAGTCACCCTGTACAACGGGAAATCGTACGAGGCGGTGCCCGTCGGCGCCGACGAGCCGAACGACGCGGCGGTGCTCAAGATCGACGCTCCGCCGGATTCTCTCTTCCCGGTTACCCTGGGCGACTCGTCGCGGCTTCGCGTGGGCCAGCGCGCCTTGGCCATCGGCAACCCGTTCGGCCTGGAGCGCACGCTCTCGGTCGGCGTGATCTCGAGCCTCAACCGCCCGCTCTCCGAGCGGCGAGGCGCGTTCCGGCAACTGATCCAGATCGACGCCGCCATCAACCCCGGCAACTCCGGCGGCCCGCTCTTGGACAGCCACGGCCGGATGATCGGCATGAACACGGTGATAGCCAGCAACACGGGCCAGAGCGCCGGAGTCGGATTCGCCATCCCCATCAACACGACCGCCCGGATCCTCCCCGATCTGATCGAGCGCGGTCACGTGGTCCGGGCGGACGTCGGCATCGCGTCGGTCTATCGCGCCGGCGAAGGGCTGCTGATCACCAAGCTGGTTGAAGGCGGCGCGGCCCAACGGGCGGGGTTGCGTGGTCCCCGGCTTGTGGTGCGCGAGAAGCGGCAGGGCCCTATCGTCTACCGGCAGGAGTCGACCGACGTCTCCGCTGCCGACCTGATCCTCGCCCTCGACGGCAAGCCGGTTCGCACGGCCGACGACTTGCTGGCCGTCGTGGAGAGCAAGAAGCCCGGCGATCGAGTCACGGTCACCGTCCTTCGGGAGGGCCGCCGGATGGACGTGCCGGTGACGCTCAACGAGAGCGAATAGCACGGCTCGCGCAGGTTCGGGTTCGGGGTTCGGGGTTCGGGGTCAGGCTTTAAATATCAACTTTGCGGCCGCTGAGGATTCCCTACCCCACGATCAGTACGGCCGCCATCGGGGCAATTCGTCGCAGGATCCGCGAGGACGAATACCGTTGGCCCCCTCGCTGGGGGACCTGCTGGCAGAGTCAAACGCTGAGCCCGGCAGGGGTAAAGTTGATATTTAAAGCCTGACCCCGATACCGACGTCAGTCGAGCCGCTTGATGAAGACGTTGCGGAACCAGATCGAGCCGGGGTGATCCTGCAAGAGGACATGGCCCTTCCGGCCGAGGTCCTTCATCGGCTTGTGGTACTTATTGGGCGTGCCGTCCGGGTTCTTGCCGGCTTCAGGCCAGTCGTCCAGATCGGCGTCGATGACCTTCTCGCCGTTGAGCACCACCGCCACCTTGCTCCCTTTGGCGGTCATCGTGATCCGGTTCCACTCGCCGGCCTTGTTCATCGTGTTCTTGCTCGGGGCGATCATGTCGTACAGCGCCCCGCAGTCGTGCTTGTCCGGCACGGCCTTGCCGTGGCAGTCGAGAATCTGCACCTCCAAGAGTCCGTTCCACCAGTAGCGCTTCGCGCTGGGATCGGGCTTGTGGCGAAGGATGACGCCGCTATTGGTTTCGGGCGACACCTTGAACTCCATGTCGAGGATGAAATCCCCGAACTGGTCGATGCTCCATAGATACGCGTGGTCCTTTCGAGTGAGCGTGCCGTCCTCGACGGCCCACGTGTCGGCGGGGACCTCCCGGCCCTCGCTGTCGCGGGTCTCCCAGCCGCTCAGGTCCTTGCCGTTGAAGAGCTGCTGCCAGCCTTTCTTCAGGTCAATGTCCGGGTGTCCGTCGGCTCGCGCCTCCCTACGCGTCATGCCCGTCAGGCCGATCGATGCCGTCAAGATCACCAGCCACCAGCTCTCGCGCGTCATGATTTCTCTCTCCCTTCGAGCAGCTTGCGGAATGTAGCCTGGTCGTCCCGTGGTGCGGACAACTTCCTCAGCATACCTCGGTCGCATCGCCGAATGCAACGGGAAAGGTGATTGGGGAGAGGATCGCGTGGGGCCGAGCCGTTCGGGGACCCCCTCGCATCAACAGACGGCGTGCGCCCGCACGCCGGGGAGCACAAGCCCGCGCCAGTGGCGGGAAGCGCGTTGGCGCCAGTCCGGTTACTGGATGAACCGCTCTTCCTCTTCGTCGCCGTGGATGGTGATCTCGCCGGCGTCCTCCAGGCGGCGGATGATGTCGACGATCTGCTGCTGCACCTGCTCCACGTTCGACGCCCGGACCGGTCCCAGGTACTCCATTTCTTCCTGAAGCAACGTGGCGGCCCGCTTGGACATGTTGGCGAGGATCTTCTCTTTGAGCTCCTCGCTGGCCCCCTTCAGCGCCATGGCCCATTGCGAGCCTTCCACGTTCTTGAGCACCGTCTGGATGTCGCGGTCGGAGAACTTGGTGATGTCCTCGAAGACGAACATCAGCCGGCGGATCTCCTCGACCAAGTCGGGATCTTCTTGAGCCAGGTTCTCCAACAGGCTCCGCTCAGTGGCCCGATCGATTACGTTGAGGATCTCGGCCACGTTCTCCACGCCGCCGGCCTTTTCGAACTGCTGGCTCATCACGCTGGCCATCCGGTTCTCCAGGCCCCGTTCCACCTCCTGGATGATCTCCGGGCTGGTCTGGCCCATCGTGGCGATTCGGCGGACAACCGACATCTGGCGTGGTCCGGGAAGCCCGCTGAGGATGTCGGCGGCCTGGGACGGCGGCACGTGGGAAAGGATCAAGGCGATCGTTTGAGGATGCTCGTCGACGATGAAGGTCAGCAAGTTCTGACTGTCCACCTTCTGAAGGAACCCGAAGGGAAGGGCTTCGATCGATTGGCGGACCGTGTCGAGGGTGGCCCCCGCCGCCTTGCCCAGGGCCCGCTCGACGAGCGTCCTGGCCACGTCCAGCCCGCCTTTTCCGCCGGTTAGCGCATTGGGGTTGGCATGGGCAAAGTCGACGATGGCCAGCTCTTGCTCCTCGGGGGCAATGTTGCCAAGCTTGGCGATCTCGATCGAGACCGCCGCGACCTGCTTCGGCTCCAATCGGCCCAGCAACTGCGCTGCCTGATCCTCAGGTAGGCTTGTGAGCAGAATAGCAGCTTTGCGGATTTCGGAGGTTGCCATACTTCTCTAGACTTCCCCTCTTCTGCGACCACCAAGAGTAGTCCACAACGGTTGTTTGCTGGCCCCATATCGGCAGGGGAGTAGGCTCGACTTGAGAAGGAACGGGGCCTGCCTTCACAAGCGCGCTCGACGGGAGGCGGGCCAGCCGGCATTGTTGGTCACCCGGCCCGATCACCTTACCCACCCCCGCCAGCCGCGGGGTTTTCCGGACACCGTCGAATCGGCCGCCAACGTCGATACCCCGCGCAAGCGGTGCGGCGAATCCCACTTATTGAGTAGCGGCCGCACTGGTCGCGTAGCCGGCAGGGCTAGTCTCGCAACTCGCAGACCGCCGACAGACCGCAGGACTCGTCGACCTCGATGCGGACCCGAGTTGGCCGCGTGCCGAAGCGCGCCTCGAGCTCGTCGAGCAGACGCCGGCCGATGTGGCGGGCGAGCAGTTCGGTGGTGGTGCTGGGGATCGGCAGAAGCAGACAGTCGGATCGCGGGAAGACCCAGCGGCGGTCTTCGAACGTCGCCTCGACTTCCCGCTCGTCGGCCGTCACCCGAATCCGCGCACTGCCGCTCGGCAGCAGGACGCGATGGTCCAATTCGTCGAGGATCGCCTTGAGCGCGTCGCCGAGCGCGATGAAGTCCACGACGTAATGGTTCTCGTCCAACGGCCCGTGCACCTCGGCAGCGACCCGATAGTCGTGCCCATGGAGGCGCTCACAGACGTCTGCATCGAACGTGATGAAGTGCGCGGCGCTGAACACCAGGTCGTCTTTCGAGATGCGGACGTGGTACTGTTCCATCGGACGACTCTGATCGGACGACCTCGGCTGTCAATCGCGGGCTTCAAGAAACGCCTCCACCAGCGGGATGATCTGCTCGTAGGCGTCTTCGATCACGTAGTGGCCGGCGTCGTGGAGACGGTGGACTTCGGCCTCGGGGAAGAATTCGAGGAAGCGATCGAGGAACTCGGGCGGAAAGCACCAGTCGCGCATGCCCCAAATCAGGCACATCGGCGAATTGCGGAACTGGGAAAGACCGGCTTCGACGTCGGCGAGCGTCTGGTAGCTGGCGTGTCGGGGATGCATGGGCACGTCGCGGACGAACTGGTAGACCGCCGTGCGGTTGTGCCAGGAGTCGTACGGGGCGAGCAGGCCGGCGCGAACCGCGGGCGTCATCCGCTCGTGCCGACAGACGGCCATCCGAACGGCCCCCCGAGCGAACAGGTTCAGACCTTGAACGGCCATGCGGCCCAGCAGCGTGCGGGCGAAGCGGATCCGCAAAGGGCACCGGTCCGAGCGGAAAGCGGCCGTATTGAACAGCACGAATCGGGAGAAGCGATCGGGCGCCTCAACCGCCGCTCCCATCCCGATGGCTCCGCCCCAGTCGTGACCGAACAGCGTGATCCGCTCCAGATCGAGCTGTTCGATCAACGTCCCCAGGTCGCTGATTCGCTGCCCCAGCCGGTACGAGTAGCTTCGCGGAGGCGGCTTGTCGGACAGCCCGCAGCCGATGTGATCCGGAACGATGACCCGATAGCGTCCCCGCAGGGCCTTCACCAGCTCCCGCCAATAGAAGGACCAGGTCGGGTTGCCGTGCACCATCAGCAAGACGGGGCCGTCGCCCTCGTCGAGGTAGTGGTACTGATGGCCCCTGACACGCAGGTAGTGGGACGCGAACGGGTAGAGGGGGCGCCAGTCATCCATGGAAGACAGTATATTCGGGCGCCGGCGGGCTTGGTAGACGGGTGCGGCGTCGTTTCGTGCGGCGGCAGTTCACCGCTTCGTCGTCCGACGAGAGCGTGCCGGACGGATTTCGGGAAGCCGCTCAGGCCGCTTGCGTTTCATCGCCCTCGGAGGCGGCCTGCGGCGGCTTCTCCCCGGACGTCGGGGGCACGAGGATTTCCCCGTCCTCGCTGACGTCCTCGAACCGCACGGAGACCTGCTTGGAGACGCCCGATTCCTGCATCGTCACCCCGTAGACCGTGCTGGCGCAGGTCATGGTCTTCTTGGAATGGGTGACGAGGATGAACTGGGTCCAGGTCAGGAAATCCTGGAGCACCTGGATGAACCGGTCGATGTTGGCTTCGTCCAGGGCGGCGTCGACCTCGTCGAGCACGCAGAACGGGCTGGGACGGCTCCGGAAGATGGCCAGCAGGAGGGCCACGCAGGTCAGCGTCTTTTCGCCGCCGCTCAACAGCGAGATGCTCCTCGGCTCCTTGCCCGGCGGGCGGGCGACGATCTCGATCCCGCTTTCCAGGATGTCCACCTCCTCGTCGAGCACGATGTCCACCTGTCCGCCGCCGAACAGGTCGCGAAACAGCGTGGCGAAATGCCCCTTGATCGTCTCCAGCGTCTCGGAGAACAGGCGTCGGCTGTCGACGTTGATCTTCTCGATGATCCGCTCCAGGGAGGCCTTGGCCTTGGCCAGATCGTTGTACTGAGCGGCCAGCGAGGCGTGCCGGGTCTCCTGTTCGTCGAGCTCTTCCAGCGCTTCGAGGTTCACGTTGCCGAGGTTGTTGATCTTGCGCCGCAGCTCGTCGATCTCCTGCTGGACCTCGTCCCGCTGATGCTGTTCCTCGTCGGTGGGCTGGTGCTCCAGCTCGGCCAGCTCGATCCCGTAATCCTCGCGGAGCCGATCGGCCAGGGAGTTGCGATCGTGCCGGACTTCCCCTGCGCCCAACTCCTTGGCGTGGATCTGCTCTTCAAGCCTGCGGAGCCTGGACCGAACCCGTTGAATGTCGGCCTTCAACTCGGAGCGTTCCTCCTGGAGCGCCTCGCGCTGGTTGATCGAATCGACCGTCTCCCGCGCAAACGCCTCCTTGCGGAGGTACAGCTCGGCAACTTCCGTCTCCGCCCGAAGGACGTTCCATTGCGTCTGCTCGGCGCTTGCGCGGCACCGGGCCAGTTGCTCGCGGCTCTCGGCGATTGCCCGATGCCGCTCCTTGCGGCTCTCTTCGAGCTGACGCCGTCGGGCGCGCAGGTTGCGGAGGCGCTCTTCGCCCTTGGCCAGCTCGACCTTGGTCTCGGTGGTGTTTCGGTCCCGGGCTTGCCGATCGGCCTCCAGGTGGTCCCTCTCCTCGCCGACGCGGGCGAGCCGGGTCTCCACGTCTGCCAGTTCCGACTGGACTTGTCGCTGTCGAGTACGTGTATCGGCCAACGCCTGATCGGAAGACTCGCACTGGGCCGCCGCCGCCCGCAGCTCGGCCTCCAAAACCGCCCGTTGACGGGTCGACTCGGTCCGTCGTTCTTCGGCGGCGGTGATCTTGTGGCCGTGTTCGCCCAGGGCGTAGACGGCCTGCCGATGCAACTCGGCAAGCGCCGCGACCTGCCGCTCGTGTTCTTCGATGTGCTCTTCGAGCCGGTCGACTCGCGACTGCGTCGTTTCGATTTCGGCCTCCAGCTCGGCCAGTTGCGTCCTCAGGGCGCTCAGTTCGCTGCGACGTGAGATCAGGCCGGTGGACGTGTTTGGGGGCCCCACCGTCAAGGTCCCGTCGGCAGCCAACAGTTCGCCGGCCACCGTGACGTAGACCAGTCCCGCGCCGTCCGACTCTGCCAAGGCCAACGCGTCGGACAGCTTCTCCACGAGCCACGTCCGCCCGAGCAGCCGCCGCGCCAGGGGCACGTACTCCGGCTCGGTCCGGACGAACCGGTCCGCGCGCCCCAGGACTCCGGGCCGCCCCTCCAGATCCACTACGTCGACGGAAGACCTCTCGGACGGACCGCCCAACCAGGCGAACCCGACCCGACCGGCTAGCGATTGCGACTTCTCTTGAAGGTAATCCAGAAGCTGCTTGTCGGAAGCGACGACCACGTGCTGCGCGGTCTCGCCGATCGCCACCTCGATCATCCGGGCGGCCTCGACGCCAACGTGCAAAAGATCCGCGACCATTCCACGCACTCGGCCGAACGGGCCATCGGGGGCCGCTTGTGCCTGGGCCAGAACCTCCTTGACGCCGGGGCTGATCCCTTCGCGGCGCCTCTCCAGCTCTTCCAACACCGACGCTCGTTCGGCCGATCCGCTCTGCCGCTGCTGGAGCCGGGCAAGCTCCGCCTGGCATTGGGCGTGCTCGTGCCGACGGTCTCGCAGCCGCGCCCTGGCCGCCGACCATTGCTGGTTCCGGTCGTCGACCCGCCTGGACAACTCGCCGCGTTGAACACGCAGCTCCTCCATCTCGGCGGCCAGCGAGTCGAGTCGCTCGTCGACCTCGGCCGTTTGCTGCTCGTTCCGCCGCCGCGCGGCAAGCGCCGCGGCGACCTGGCTCTCCAGCCGGCTGATCTCGTTGCCCAGCGAAGCGGCCGTACGCATCTGGTCCATGTAGGCCGTGCGATACTGCTCGTGGTCGCCGCGGAGCCGATCGAGCCGATCGATGAGATCCGTCAGCTCCCGCTCCCCTTCGGCGAAGACCCGAGCGAACTGGCGATGGTGCTCCTCGGCCGTCTGAACCGCTTCTACAATCTGCTCGAGCTGCTGGTCCAGGTCCCCGGCGCGGACGCTCATCGCCGCCACTTGCTGGCGGTACCGGGCGATCTCCATCTCCAGGTCGCGGCTTCTGGACCGCTCGTGCTCAATCGTCGACTCGTGCGCCGCGATCCGCTCCCGATTCTCGGCGATCCGGGCCTCGGACCGACGAATCAACTCGTTCGCGTCGCCGATTCGCGCATCGACCTCCAGCAAACGCGCCTCGGCGGCTTCGGCTTGGGCAGCCGCTTCGTCCCGCTCGGCGCACAAGGATCTCAGCTCCCTCTCGAGAGCCGCCAGGCGTTCGCTCAGACGGCCCCAGTCGACCAGGGCGACCTGGGTCCGCAGCTCCTGCAAGCGATCGGTGTACTGCTTGTATCGTCGGGCCTTACCGGCCTGCATCCTCACGCTTCGCAGCCGGCTCTCGACCTCCTCGACGATGTCCGACAGCCGCAGCAGGTTCTGATCCACCCGCTCCAGGCGCCGCAGGGCCTCGATCTTCTTGGCCTTGAACCGGCTGATCCCGGCTGCCTCTTCGAAGATCATGCGTCGATCGCGGGGCGACGACTGCAAGAGAACGTCGACCTTGCCCTGCTCAATGACGCTGTAGGCCTGCGTGCCCATGCCCGTGCCGCTGAGCAAGTCGCGGATGTCGCGGAGCCGGCACGGCTGTCGATTGATCAGGTACTCGCCCTCGCCGCTCCGGTATACGCGGCGGGTAATGTGTACCTCGGGGGTGTCAATCGGGAGCAGACGGTTGGAATTGTCGAACGTGAGCGTGATTTCCGCCGTGTTCATCGCACGGCGGGTGCCGGAGCCGTTGAAGATGACGTCGGCCATCTCCTTGCCCCGCAGGCTCTTGACGCTCTGCTCCCCGAGGACCCACTTGATCGCGTCGACGACGTTCGACTTTCCCGACCCATTCGGACCCACCACCACCGTGATCCCCTGGGGGAACTCAAACCGGGTCCGGTCGGCGAAGCTCTTGAAACCGACGAGTTCGAGCGCCTTGAGCATAGGAAAGACAGGTCAGGGATTGAGCGTCAAACGGAGCGGGCAAGCGGCTAGCACGAATGTGGGGGTCCGGACCGCCTTGTTGCAGTGGAGCCCGATTCCGGAGTGGACTCTCAGGCGTCCGTCGTGGATGGTCGGACAGGTTTTCGCCCGTCGCTCAGCGCCCGGCGGCCTCAGCGACTTCCATCTCGGGGCGAAGGTCCTGGCTCGCAATAGCCTCTGCTTTTTGTTCGCGTACCTCTTCACGCCCAACTATTTTAGCAAAGAAGGCCTTCACCCGATGCTGCCCGTCTTCGGAATCCGGGGGTTTTCGGGCGTTTCTGGTCGATTCGTCCCGGGAATCACTCTCCGGGGTGCCATCCGGACCCCCTGACCTGGTGAGCCATTTGGGAAGAGGGCCTTTGGGGGGTGGTTGCCGGCTGGTTGACTCGCCCGACTCCGAGGGGGCATCGGCCACTCGATCGTAGCTCCGGCCGGCTTCCGGTACGGCATCGACCTCGAAGCGACTGATCAGGGCTTCCTTCTGCCCGGCCTCCTGGAGCGCCTGAACCACATCGGGGTACGTCCCGTCCAGCTCCACAATCGCCCGAATCACGTCGTCTACCCGATTGGACACAATCCGCTTCTGGTCCATCGCGTTGACGGCGAACTTGCTCACGGCGACCTGGCCCGATTCGGCGCCCACAACCATGATCTGGTTACCCGCTTCCAGTACAAACGGGGGACGCAAGCACTGGTCCTTGCCGAAGAGCACGATCTCCGGCCGCCGGCTCCTGGTGACGTGGATCATAGGCGCCCCTGAGGTGTCGAGCACGTGGTAGCTAAACTGGCCGCCGAGCAGCTCCCCCATCACTGTGGGGTCGTTACGTCGCATTGCCCAAAGCGCCCGAAATGCTCCATACCGGGTCTCGGCACTGGAACCGTTGAGTAGCTCGCGGAGCTGATCGGCCGCCACCAGATCGTCCATCCCGCTCAGGGCAGCCAGGGCAAACACGCGGAATGCGGGCTCTTCGCGGGCAGCCCGGGCCAGCGGTTCGGCCGCCTCGCGCTGGTCCAGGTAGGCCAACGCCTCAGCCGCACGGAACCCGACTTCAGGGTCCTCCGAGACAATTCCCTTACGCAGCACCTCAACCGACTGGAGTCCGATTGCCTCAAGCTGGCACGCGGCTCGCGAGGAGCTGATGGGGTCGAGCAACTGCTTCTCGAGCAACGCGAGCCGTTTCTGTCGCCCGGCTTCCGAAACCCGCAGGGCGATTGAGCGGACCACCTGCGTGTATCGCTCGATGTTTTCGTCGTATCTCGGATGCACGCGGAGTTCCACGTACTTGTCGGTCTTGGCCTTGGCCACGCCCATTCTGGTGCCCCGGAACGTGCTGTAGAACCGCTTGTTCACGGCGGTTTCGATCTGGGCACTGTTGAGGACCGACTGACGTTCGGGCTTGAGCACCAGCCCGAGGGGCCTCGATTTCAAGGCCCCGCCGCCCCCAAGGATCCGCCCGCGAGTCATCATCACGCGGTCTTCCTCGCCCTCTGCCGAGGGGGCAACCATGACGGGCCCGGCAGCTTTTGCCAGCACGTGCCCGCTGTGTATCTGGTTGTCCAGGACGGCCAACTCTTTCAACTCGGTATCCAGCAGCCAGCCGCCCCGGAGGCTGGTCGTCTCGCTCCTCGGCGGGACGTGGACCTCCAGGTCGAACCGATCTCCCTTCTGGATGCCCGGCCGAAGCACGCCGCGGACCAAGACTATCGCCGTGTCGGGCGAAGCCAAGACCGCGTTCGGGTTCTCCACGCCTCGGGCCCGCATCTCCGAGAGCAACACCTCGCGGTAACCCGACGGCTGGGGATCGCTCCCGGTGCCGCGCAGACCGGTCACCAACCCCACCGCCTCCACCTTGACGGGAAACATCCCGAACGGCACGGCCAGATCGCCGACCAAACGGACATTGGGCTGGCTGGGTTCCTGCTCATCCGGACTCTGAGACCGCACGACCATCTTGTCCCACCACGAGCATCCGCCGAGGGCCGCTGCAACGCACACCAGAAGAGTTGGAAGCGATCTCATCGTTCCCTGGACTCCTTGCCGAGGCTGGCCATCGAGACGAGAACCGACCCTCGGACCGTATCGCATGTACGGGAACCGCGGTCAGCTTGGCTGAAGGGCCACGAACGCAGACTACGAGAAAGGTATTCGAGGGCGGGACATTAGTGATTCCGCCGGAAACCGTCAAGGGGGATTGGCATGGGGGAAGGGACCATGCACAAACCGGAGGGGAAACCGGCCAACAACGAACCATAGGCAACGCAGGGTCCGCAGTTCGCCCAGATGCCCAGAATCGGCCTCGCTCGCGCCGACATGCGCATCCCACTCAAGCGATCCCTCAGCAGCCCGTGGTCGCCCGCGCCCCGGGAATCCACCGACGCAGGACGGGTAGTGGTACAGTTCCAACCGAGTGTCAGGAAAAACTGCCAGAAAGTGTGAAAAGATGAGCAAGGGCTATAAACAAAAAGACCGCGATACAAAGGCGATCACACCGGTAGATAGTGTAGCAACACAAAGAAAGCGGGGCAAGTCGCAGATTGTCAGAAAGCTGCCAAGCACCGACACCCCAACTTACCGAGACCCGATACCGGACGCGCTGAATGGCTCGACAATCATCAGCATCGGTTCATTTCGTGATCACGTAATTGAGAACGGTCGCGCGCTGGTAATCGACTGCCGCGAGGCGGGAACAGGTGAGACTCGGCGGATCATCCTTGCCTTTGACGATCAGGCTATGTGGGAAGTTGAATGTGACTAAAGGGAGTGTCGTTTTGCGTGAACTGGCAAAACCGTTCATTCCATTCTGGGCGCAGTTCTAAAAGGAAGAGCATCAGGGCGTTTGTCAGCGGCTCGACGCCAGCGCTGGCGGCTCGTCCTGAAGCATCTCTTCCGAATGGTGGATGTTCGTGCCAGTATCGCTGTCTGTCAAACATTCCGTCGGCGCGGGCCAGTATCGAATCAATGTCGAGCAGAATCCCGCTCTCAATCATTTGAACAGTGAGGGGGTGTTTTTCTAACACACGGTCAAGATGGTACTGGATGCGCGACTTATCCGATTTGCTGAGGTTGTTGAATAACATGGGCAGTTCGTGACCGAAAGTCTTTTTCTTTGATCGGCGTCTGCGAACATAATGCACGCACTTGATATACAGCTCAAGAGCAAATGCTCCATTTACCATCACCGGATAGGCGAACACGTTCGTTTCCTTTCGCTTGTCGAGCACGGTAGCTGCGCTGTGAAATCCCCACGCATTAACAAAGGCATCAAACGGATCGAGTGGTCGATAGCGTTTCTTTTTCTTTGCCACAAGCGAACCTTCTGTGCTGTGTCCCCGTCAATTCACTATGCCCCGGCTAAATGGCGTGGTGGGCTAACGATCCTGGTATGGAGAGTGGCCCGCGTCTTGGCGGCGCAGCAGCCTTATAACCTGCCGGAGGGGTCCGTCTGCGCGGATGGGATCGTAACCCCCTCTCTCCGCTTGGCTACTTCCTCTTGCGCTTTGCGGCTTTGAGGAGTAGTTCCCGAGCCCATGTTGAGGTTCCGCCTCCAGCGGCAGCGTCCAGCGTTTCTCGCTCGCCTTCAGTGAGGCGTATGCGCAATTCCGCCGTGCGGCGGTCCTCTGGCTTCTTCGGTGGTCTTCCGCGTAGAGTGTTCATGACATAAGTATAGCAACAAAAAAACTGCTGACAAGGGGGTTGACTCTGCCTTTTTCGTTGCTACAATAAAGGTGGAGATTGGAAATGGACACAGACACGAAAAAACCCGGAATCGGCTGGAACCGACTCCGGGCCATGAAACCAGGCTGGTCGCCCAGAATTCACGAGTGGTATCTGAATTCTACCGCGAACCGGCCGCAGAAGCAAAGGCTGGTTCAATGGCCAACGTACTCCCCCGAGACAAGCAGATTGCCGTCCTGCAACACCTCGTCGAGGGCAACACCCTCCGCAGTACGTCCCGACTGACGGGTGTCCACCGAACCACGATCATGCACCACATGATCCGGTTCGGCGAGGGCTGCCAAAGGCTCATGGACATCCGGTTCCGCAACCTCACGCTAGAGCACGTCGAGCTGGACGAAATGTGGACGTTCGTCGAAAAGAAGCAGGCGAGGCTCACGGTTGACGAGAAGCAGGAACGCCACGACATCGGCGACATCTACCTTTGGAGTGCGGTCGACCAAAAGACCAAGCTGGTTCCCGCTTTCGTGGTCGGGAAGCGATCCGCCGACAACGCCCGTCGGTTCCTGCGAGCCGTGGCCAGCCGGCTCGCGTTCCCTGGCCCCCACGACACGGACAGCCACCACTTCCAGCAGGGCGGATACCGGCCCATCGTCCAACTCAGCAGCGATGCCTTCGCCGCCTACCCGGAAGCGGTCGACCTGGCCTTCGGGCCCTACGCCAAGTACGGCCAGCTTGTGAAGGACTACCGCAACGCTGAGCAGCCCGGCCGCTACGCCCCACCCGAGATGGTTCACGCCGATCGGCGCGGGATATTCGGGATACGGGAGTACGAAGAGTGGTCAATCTGCACGAGCCACGTGGAGCGTCACAACTGGACCGTGCGGACCCTGCTCAAGCGGTTCACGCGGCTCTCGCCCGGGTTCTCCAAGAAGCTCGACAACCTCAAGGCTGCCGTGGCCATGTTCATGGCCTACTACAACTTCGTGTGGCGGACTCGCTACCCAGACGACAGCGGGCGGAGGGGGCAGCTACGCCCAACGGCGGCGATGTTGGCCGGCGTAGTCGACACGCTCTGGGATTTTGAGCGGCTGTTTGGCGAGGTGATGGGTTAATTCCAAAGAGGGGTTGCCCGTTGGGCCATTCCGTCGTAAAATGGGCCTCGCGAATAACGTCTTGTTGGGCTCCGCTGAAGACTCGGGAGCGAAATCTTCAGCGGAGCCCCTCTTTTTGTCCAAAGTTCGGCTGGACAGGGGTGGCCATTTTGCGTATCGTCTTTGCTGATGGAGTGCGTCTGGACAGCGAAAGACGTTATTCGCAGTGACTCTCTCGCCTCTCTGGCGACACTCTCCAAATAGAAACGCCGATTGACGGTTCGCCCTGCGCAGAAAGAACCGCCGACGCTGCACGCCGACGGTTCTTCCTGGATGGCAGACCGAGCCGCCAGGCGGCAACGGAGAGCCACTTCCGCAATAGTAATAGTCTGGCCTCCGTCCGTTGCCGTGTCAATCGGGCATGGAGGGCACAGCTATGTCTGTGCATCAACTCCGAATGGCGGCCGCTCGCTTGCGTTCGCAGGCCCGCCGCGTTGAGCAGGAGTGCCGACAGGCACGATACCGGCTCCAACGCGACCTGCAACGCCAGCAGGCCGAACTACGCAGAGCGTTGAATCGCTTGCGTAGTCTGTGACCCACGGTCACGGCCCACCCCTGCCTCTCTGGTGGGGGTGGGTTTTTCCCTTGGCGCCCAGCCAAACTGTACCACTACCGCAGGACGCCCTTCGTTGACGCTGGTTCCCTCCGGCAGTAGAGTGAGTCGGGCTCCACGTGTCATCTTTCCCCACGTCAACAGCGGGGGGTCTTCCATGAAGCAACCCTCGAAGATCGTCGGGCTTCTGCGGGGCTCGGTGGGGGGCATTCTGGGCGGCGTTCTGGGCTACTACGCCTTCGTCTGGCTCGGCCGGCACGGCTTCTATGCCCTCATCCTGCCCGGCAGCCTCGTCGGGATGGGGTTTGGAGTATGTTCGGGGCGAAGATCGCTGGCTGGCGGAATCGCATGTGGGCTGTTCGCAGTGGCCTTGGGCATCTTCACCGAATGGCGATGGCGCCCGTTCGCCGCCGACCAAAGCCTCGCCTTCTTCCTCGTGCACGTCCACAGACTGTCGCCGGTAACGGTCGCCTTGATCCTGCTGGCCGGGGCATTCTCCTTCTGGCTCGGGTCGGGCCCGGGGCGTGACGCGGAGGAGGAGCAAACGCGGGCCGACTGGGAGCGCATCGAGGAATTGGCGCGACGTGAGAAAGCGGCGCGACGTGGGGAATCGGATGCCACGGATTCCGAGCCGTAGCGGACGGATCGTCTTGCCGCCCGCTCACCCCGTCACCTGGTCACCCCGTCACCCCATCACGTCAGAAGCCCAAGCCGGGGCCGTCGAGCACGTGGGTACCCAACGTGCCGTCCGTCACTCGGAACATGGGAGGGAACCGGTCCGACCAGCCCTCGTTGGCGGCGGGGCAGTACTGCCGGGCGTTGCCTTCGATGGCGGCGATCGTGGGAATGCGAGCCGAGAGGGAAGCCGAGTGCAGGAACGACGCGCCCGGGCAGGTCAAGTCCTGGACGCAGAGGAACATCTTGTACTTCTGGGCGGCGGCCCCCATCAACAGGGCCTCGCTGTGGCCTTTGCACGCCTTCAGCGCCACGCCGGAGTAGCCCAGCTCGCGGGCCAACAGCAGGCTCTCCAGGTCGACCAGCGACTCGTCGATCACCACCGGCTTGAGCTTGGCCGCCTCGTGCATGCGGGCCTCCCGGTTGGCCTTCAAATCGCGACTGGTGGGCTGCTCGATGTATTGGAGCCGCTCGAGGGCCCGCGGCGATCGCTCGCCGACTTTCGCCAAAAAGTCCAGCACGTACTCGACGTTCTCGCACCGCTCGTTGAAATCGGCCGAGTAGCACCACGACTCGCAGCCGCGGGCGGACTGCGCCTCGGTCGCCACTCGCTCGATCGAGACCACCCGATCCACGTCCCACTGGAGGTTGTCCCCGTTGAGCTTGATCTTCAGGTGCGTCAGCCCGTCGGCCGCGATCCACTCGGGCAGCGTTTCAGGCAGTCCGTCGTCGATGCGGGCGGCAACGTCCGCGTCGGTCAGCGGGTCCAGTGCGCCGATCAGGTGATACAGCGGCATCGACGGCTTGGGCGTCCGGAGCGTGTACTGATCGAGATACTCCCCGGCGAACTCGTCGGTCAGGTACGCCGAGAGGTCGGAGTTGACGAACTCCTCGCCCAGCAGATTGTACGAGTTCTCCCCCAGGGTCTTCCCGTATGCATCGTGAATCGCAGCCTCCAAGGGACTGGCGGCCACCAGTTGGGCCAGCCGGGGCATCGGCTCGGCCAGCCCGGCCGCCGCGGTGACTTCGTCGGCTTCGGGCTGGTAGCGCTCGGACAACTCGTGGGTGATCTCCAGCGGATGCCCGATGCCCTGATACTGGTTTGCCGCGCGGACCAGCCGCTGGCCCAGTTCGGTCATCGCCGTCAGGGTCGACTCAACCGAGAGCTTCGCGGTGGGCCAGCCCCAAACGTTCCCCATCGGCATCGACCCGAAGCCTTGGCCCCGGCGACCGTCGCGGGTTTCGACGTCCGCCGTGACGTTGAGCAACACGGCGTCGGTGACCACGCGTCCGCCGAATTTGATCGGCGTACGATAAGCGTGGCGCTCCGTTTCGGCCCTTACTTCCAGCAAACGGATATCGGTCGCCTTGGACACGGGAATCTCCTATTTCAGGAACTCGATACACAGCAACGGGAGCAACGAGCGGATCGTGATGGATCGGTTAGACATGGCGCGAAGCTCGCCGCGATCGCGCGGACCTCGGCCGTGCGCCTCGCATCCTCCGCGGGCAGGCCGACGCTCAAACGAGCTCCTTCCGGACTGCCCAAACTGCCGCCTGCGTGCGGTCCGAAACGCCGATCTTGCGGAGAATGTGCTGGACGTGTTCCTTGACCGTCTCGTAGCTGATGTGCAGCGCCTGGGCGATCTCCTTGTTCGTCAACCCCAGGGCCAATTGACGCAGCACCTCGCTCTCCCGTTGCGTCAGCGGCACTTCGACGTCGGCGGCCAGTCGCGGCGTGGCCAGAGCCCCGGTAACGCGTCGCAGCTCATCCCGAGTCCAGGCGCTCTCGCCCGCCGCAGCGCTGCGGATTGCACGAATCAGTTCGTCGCGGGTGCAGTCTTTCAACACGTAGCCGCTGGCACCGTAAGCGACCGCCCGCGCGATGTAGGTGGGATTGTCAAACGTGGAAAGCATCAGCACCGGCATGTCCGACTTCGCGAGCTTGATGCGTCCCAGCGCGGTCAATCCGTCGGTTTGGGGCATGCGGACGTCCAGCAAGACCACGTCCGGATTGTTTTCCTCCGCGTACTTGATCGCGGCGTCTCCGGTCCCCACTTCCGCGACCACCTCGATTTCCGTGCCGGCCAGAAGGCTTCTGAGGCCACAGCGGACCACCTCGTGGTCGTCGGCCACCAATAGCTTAATCGTGCTCATTCCATACTCCGATCGTTCGTGATTGCGGCTTCTCCAGCAGGGTAGGCGAGAGGCAGGTCGACGAACACTCGGGTTCCCTCCCCAGGCGCACTGTCGATCTCCGCCCGGCCTCGCAGCAGCCGAGCACGCTCGCGAATCCCCTCCAAACCAAGACGCTTCCTCTCGATGCGGGCCGGGTCAAATCCCACGCCCCAGTCACGGATCTCGATCTGGATCCGATCGTTCCTCTGGGACAGGCGTATTTCAGCCCGGTCCGACTTGCTGTGCCGCCTGACGTTGGTAATCGCCTCCTGGGCGATCCGATAGATCGTCGTCTCCAGGAGCGCCTCCAGACGTTCAAACTGCACGTCTGCGATGAACTTGATCGACGGCCCGTTTTCTGCTTGCTCCTTGATCAAGCACTCAATGGCGGCGACCACTCCGGACTGTTCCAGAACCAAAAGCCGCAGGCCGCTAATGAGCCGTCGCCCCTCGCTCACCGCCCTCCGCACCAGCTCCAACGCCAATTCGATCTGGTCGCGAGCAGGGCCCGGCGGGACTTGCCCGGTCTCGAGCGCCGCCTCCAAATGCATGTGCGCGCCGGTTGCCTCCTGGACCAGCCCGTCGTGAATCTCGTAGGCGACCAGCCGACGATCCCACTCTTGAGAGCGGAGGAGGTCTTCCATCAAGCGCCATCGAGCGGTTTCCTCTTGCTCGCTCGGTTGACGCTTTGTCAGGTCAATCGCGATCCCCACAGCGCCGACGATCCGGCCGGCAGCATCGCGAAAAGGCGCGTACGAGCCGGCCAGAACCGTGCCGTCTACCTCGATCGTGGAGGTGAACGATTCCCCGGCTAGGGCTCGACGCGTGTCGCTCGGGATCTGCGGCACCTCGGCAAACAGCTCGTCCCCGGATCGACCGATCTCTCCGCCGGGCTCCAATCCGAGCGCGCTAAGCTTCTTACCCTCCGCGAGTATGAGTTTGCCGTCGCGGTCTACCGCCCACACCATCATCGGGACGCCAGCCAGGATCTCGTGGAGCAGTTCCTTGTCCCCCAAGGGCGGTGCATCGGCGGGGCAAGCATTTGTCGCCTTCAGCGCGGCCGACTCCCGATCATTGGCGCTGACATGGCACCAAGCTGCCGTTTTCTCGCCCAGATCCCCGCATTCCAGCGACGCATCACCACCCGATCGGACCCTCTCGCCCACCACGCCGTCTTCCAAGTCGGCCACGCGGTGGCGCAACCATGCCAATTCGCCGATCAGTTCGGCTCGAGTCTTCGATGAATCGTCCGTGGTCATTTCTGCGAGGCTTCTCGCGTCCGCAAGCGGTTCTGCGGCAAATGCCGGTTCTTCCGGGCTGTTCACTACCCGCCAGGGCTTAGCGGCTACCCCATAAGGTGCGACGGCATCTAGTGGGGTCTGCCGTCTCCCTGAAGCGTGTCCCTCCAAATGACGATCCGACCCACCCTCCGTCAATGATAGCAGAAACTGCCTTGGGGGTCACCCCTCCACCCAAATTCCAGGGAGCGCGGCCAATGGTCCCGATCAACGAGAATCGTACCCCCCCCAAAGAACTGAATCAGGGCCCAGTTCGCCAAGCAGATCTGATGCATGGTGCCAAATGTGCCTCGAAGAATCAACCCAATTTAGGGGAAGCGACCACCACGAGGAGCTAGGATGCGATGCTATCACGACGACGCTATTCAACGCGTCCGGGCACCGAACCCCCCATGCGTGCTATTCGTCTCGGGCATGCCATTGGGCGGCTTGAGGGGCTCGAGGGGCTCGTGAAGAGCAGTTGCTTGCCATTTTGGGCATTTCGTCGACCTGCCACGCCGCGCCTGCTGGTCGAGACTTGAGCGCCCCGTAGAATAGTCTTGAGTTGTCGGACGACGGGATTGTCAGAAGAGGGAGTTCGGCGGACGCGCCTCCCGGAATTGCGAGGGGCTTGCCACCCGCAACTCGTCGGGGCGCGACGCACTCTCTACACCGAATCCTGGTATGGCCCACGTAGGGTCACGCTCCTCCCCGTCAGGTGAGTGTTCTCGCATGGCGGAGGACGGCGTTGATGCACCGACCGTTCGGCGCCGCAAGCGGGAAACGATTGGCAGAACCGGCCGGGTATTGACCGGGCGCTGTGCAAGGGAAGGGGCCCATGCCGCGACACACAGACAAAGGGTTTACCCTGGTCGAGCTGTTGGTCGTGATCGCGATCATCGGGATTCTGATCGCGCTCATGCTGCCGGCAGTGCAAATGGCCCGCGAAGCCGCTCGTCGCACGCAGTGCGAGAATAACCTGAAGCAGTTGGGCCTGGCCACCCACAACTTCCACGGTGTCCATCGACGTTTTCCGCCCGGCTACGTGGGAACTAAGGTGCTCACCGGCCCTCCCACGACGGACGCTCAATGGGTCGGGCTGCTTGTCTTCCTCTTCCCTTACTGCGAGCAGGGGAACGTCTACGATTCGATCGACACCGACAGCGCGGACTACGAGGGCGTCTCCCTGTTCGACGTCGATGCGGTCACGCGAACGCCCTCCCCGCAAATCACGCCCTGGTTCTGGAGAAACGAGGCTTGGCGCGTCGCACACCAGAGAATCGGCCAACTCCTCTGCCCTTCGGCCGCGGGCGCCGAGGCGAGACAGGGCATGGGCCTGTTTCTGCACACCTCCGACATGGGCCAGGGGCACGCCCGGCTCTGGATTGCCCATATCCCGAACGCGGGTAGGGACCTCGGCCGAACCAACTATCTGGGCGTTGCGGGAGGCATGGGCGTCGTAGGATACGAGCCCTGGGATCGGTGGAGGGGCGTATATACCAATCGCTCCAAAATCAGCTTCCGCTCGATTCGCGACGGTTCGAGCAACACGCTCATGTTCGGCGAAGCCGCGGGCGGGAAACCGCAACCCGACTTCTTCTACTCCTGGATCGGATGTGGGGCAATGCCGACGGCCTGGGGCCTCGAGGAACTCGCAACCGACGGCTGGACCCAGTTCAGCAGCTACCATCCCGGCGTCGTTCAGTTCTGCCTCGCCGACGGGTCCGTGAAGGGCATTTCCCGACAGATCGACAGGGACGACGCTTTCATCCCGCTGTCGAGCATCGAGGACGGCAAGACGACGCCCGGCTATCCGTGATCGTGATTCTCAAACCCCAAGCGCGGAGTTGAAAACAGGGGACTGGCTCCGAGCCCGAATCCGCTCGGGGCCGGGCGAGAACGCTGGCGGCGACGTGCCTCCCCTTTTTCAGGCTGCCGCACTTCCAGTGTGAGGCGATTGTATCGTCAGATGGCCAATTCCCGGTAGCCGTTTTCGAGCTTGCCGGCCAACACGAATCGAGCCAAGGGACCCAACAATGCGCACAATCTGCTCTGTTCTGCTCAGTCTGCTCTTGATCGGGTTGCTCCCCGGATGTGGTGGCGGGGACGATTCGAGTGACACGAGCGACCAGCCGCCACAAGCGGCCCCTTCCGCAACGGACGCCCCCGCACCTCCCCCACCCCAATAGAGTTGCGGGAACACCCCAAGCGGAGTCGGCCGCACTTCCTGCCTTGCCCGTTGGCTTCGCCACGGCTCCCCCCCCTCCTGCCCCGGCGAAGCACGCACGCGGGAAGGCTGCCGTGTTCGGTCCGACGCGTAGGGCTGGTGCCTCGACGGACCTCGCTCCGCCTTGCGAGATTCCCCGAATCCGGTGGCCTTCTCAGGGTCGTCGGTTGGCCCCGGTGTCGGCATCCGCACCCCGGCTGGGGCTTCCCGGCTCGTGGCGAATTCGGTTGCGTTTCGCGCCGTTGCTGGGATAATGGTAGGGTCGCGTAATCCGCCGACCGATGGGTGCACGTTCCGCAGCGGGGGGGAGAAGGGGAGACCATCATGTCTGGGCCAAAGAGGTTCCTCGTGGTCTGCGGGGTGGCCGTTGCCGCGCTGCTGCTGGTCCGCAGCGTCTGGGGGCAGGAATTCCAGGAGGTCAAGAGGCCTGACGGCACAACGATCAAAGTGCCGGCGAACATTCCGCCGCACGTGCTGGAACGCATCCGCTCGGGCGGCGGACCGGGAGGGCCGAGACCGGAGCCCGGGAAGCCGGACGAGAAGGGGGATGCCAAAGAGCAGGAAGGCGGCGAGGAGGACAAGGACAAGGACAAGAAGAGCGAAGAAGGCGAGCAGAAAAAGAAGGACGAAGGGAAGAAGGACGAGAAGGAGTCGGAGGAGAAGCCCGAGCCGATCAAGCGCGAGTCGGCTCCGCCCAAGGAGGCCGATCCCAAGGAGTTGGAAGTCCGGCCCGACGCACGGGGCATGGTCCAGTTCAATTTCGTCGGGCAGAAATGGCTCGACGTGCTCGAGTGGCTGGCCCTGATCTCCGACATGAGCCTCGACTGGCAGGAGCTGCCGGGCGACTATCTGAATCTCACCACCCAGCGGGCCTACAGCGTTCGGGAGACCCGCAACCTGATCAACCAGCATCTGCTGGCCCGGGGCTTCACGCTGCTCAGCCGCGGTGAGATTTTGTCGGTCGCGAAGATCGACAAGCTGGACCCCAGCATGGTTCCGCGCGTGGAGCCGGACGAGTTGGCGGAACGGGACTCGCACGAGTACGTCAAGGTGTCGTTCTCGCTGGATTGGATGTTGGCGGAGAAGGCCGTCAAGGAATTCGAATCGATGAAGAGCCCCAACGGCAAGCTCACTTCGCTGGAGGCGACCAACCGATTGGAGGCCATGGACGCGGTCACCAACCTGCACGACATCTACCGCGTGCTGAAGGAAGAGCAGTCGGGAACCGGCCAGGAGCGTCTGGTCCGCGAGTTCCTGTTGGAACATACCGGCGCCAAAGAGGTTCTCGAGACGTTGCAGGAGCTCCTGGGCATCCAGAAGAAATCGAGCGGGTCGCCGAAGCCGATGACCCCGGATCAGATGCGGGCCCAGCAGGAAGCGATGAGGCAGGCCGCGGAGCAGGCCAAGCAGGGCAAGGGCGGGCCTTCCCCGAAGGACAAGCCGGACGTCTACCTGGTGGCCAACACGCGCACGAACAGCATCCTGGCCAACGCCCCTCCGGATATCATGGCGAAAATCGAGCAGGCGATCGAGGCCCTCGACGTGCCGTCGGATCGTGCCCATTCTCTGCTTCGCAACATGGGGCGGATGCAGGTCTACCGTCTGGAGTCGGTCGAGCCGGAACCGCTGATCAAGACCCTGGAGGAACTGGGCGAGCTCGATTTCGACACGCGACTCGAGGCCGACAGAGAGAACAACTCCATCATCGCCTATGCCTCCCTGGCCGATCACCTGACGATCAGGGCCTTGGTCGAGCAGCTCGACGGCGGCGGTCGCCGGGCGGAAGTGCTTCCGTTGACGGCGCTCCGGGCGGAATCGGTCGCCAAGATCGTCGACTTCATGATGGGCGGCGGGAGAGAGGAAGAGCAGGATCGGTCTCGCAGCAGCCGATCGTTCAATCCGTGGGATCGTTACCGAAGCTCCTCCTCGCGCCATGGCGACGACGAACACACCGATCGTTTTCGTGTGGATGCCGACACGAAGAACAACACGCTCGTCTTGTGGTGCAACGAGTTCGAGCTGCGGAAAGTGGAGGACTTGCTGGAAAGGCTCCGCGAAAACCAGTGGGAGGGCCCCGATCCGAGCACGGTCAAGATCTACCGCTTGATGACGCTCGATCCCCAGCCGTTCGTCACCACCCTGGAGGAAATGGAGACCTTGGGATTCCAGGCCAGGCTGGAAGTGGACGAGGAGAACAACAGTATCGTCGCCTACGCCTCCGAGTCCGACCACGCCAAGATCCAGGAGCTGATCGAGCAGCTCGACGGCAGCGGCCGGCAATTCCACGTGGTCCCGCTGCGGCGACTCGAGGCCGACGACGTGGCCGGCACCATCGCGTGGATGATGGCCGGCAAAGAGGATGAGCAACAGTCGGGACACAGCAGAAACTACTATTACTACGATATCTACGGCTCGTCCGGTCGAGACAAGGATAAGAAGACGGATGAGTTCCGTGTCGACGCCGACGTGGAGTACAACCGGCTGCTCCTCTGGGCTAACGAGATCGAGATGGCCGAGGTGCAGAACTTGCTCGTGAAGCTCGGCGAGGTTCCTCCGGAAGGCGGCGATTCGAGCACGGTTCGAGTGCTCGACGTCTTGCCGGGCCCCGAAAAGGACAAGCTCTTGGAACGGATCCGCCGCGTCTGGCCCTCGCTGGCGCCCAACCCGTTGGTGACGCCCGAGCCCGAGGAGTCCGAAGAGTCCGAAGAGAAGAAAGTGGGAGAAGGCGAACAGAGCGAGGGATCGAAAGAGAAAGGGACGCCGGCCAAGTCGCGCCCGACGACCGCGGCCAGCGCCGCGACTGCGCCCGCTTCACCCGCGGTTGACGGCTCGCATTCGAGCGCCCTTCGCGTCGCCGCCGCAGACTCCGACGGGCCGGTCTTCCGATTCGCCCAGCTCGAGCAGAAGAGCGCGGAGTCGGCCGCTTCTCAGGAGAGCGCGGAGTCGGCCCCGCCATTGCCCCCGAAGAGCGCGGAGTCGCAAGCTCCTCAAGAGCCCGGCGACGCGGTTTCTCAGAAGAGCACGGAAACCAAAGCTTCCGACAAGCCCTCAGAACCGCTCCCAGAGGAGAACGCAACGCAGAAGGTCGGCGAGTCGTCGGCAGAGCCGGTTCAGCAGAAGGCCACCAGCGCGGAAGCCTCCCCGGAGGCCGAGAAGCAGCCGGCCCCGCCGGCCGATTCCCCGGCAGCGCCGGCCGAAGCTCCCTCGGAGTCGGAGCAACCGCCAGCCGCCGCGCCGACCGATGACGCCCGCAACCGGCCCCCGGTCAGCATCACCGAAGCACCGGACGGTCGGCTGATCATCACGTCGGAGGACACCGAGGCGCTGGACCAGCTTGAGGACCTGATATCCCGGCTGGCCCCCCCGCGCAGAGACTACCACGTGTTTGAGTTGAAGTTCGCCGAGGCGTACTGGGTGAAATGGAACTTGGACGACTTCTTCAAGGAGGAAGATAAAGAGAGTAATTCATCCTCCCGGTATTACGACTATTACTGGGGCCCTCAGTCGTCCGGGTCCGGGGAAACCTCCCGCCGGCTTTCCAAACGGCGGCCCTTGAAGTTCATCTCCGATGACGACACGAACACGATCCTCGTCCAAGGCGCCACGCCGGACCAGCTTCGAATCATCGAGGAACTGATCGAGCTCTACGATCAGCCCCCGTCGACCGACTCCGAATCTGCCCGCAGGACGGAGGTCTTCCAGGTCCGCTATTCGAAGGCCGACGTCGTGGCCGAGGCGGTCAAGGAGGTCTACCGCGACCTGTTGAGCGACCGGGACAAGGCGCTGGCCAACAGGGGCCAACAACAACAACAGAAAACGGAAAGCCGTTACAGCTACACGTACGTGCTCGGGGACGAAGGGGACGAACGCAAGATGCCCCGGTGGAAGGGCTATCTATCGGTCGGCATCGATACCCTGTCGAACACCCTGATCGTCTCCGCGCCGGAGTTCCTGTTCCGCGACATCGAACGACTGATCACGGATCTTGATGAGGCGGCCAAACCGACCGACGCGGTCCAAGTCCTGCAACTGGGCCGGGGCGTCAGTGCCTCGGTCGTCCAAGAGACGCTCTCCAAGGTTCTCGCCGAAGCCGCTGCCACCAAGCGTTCCGGCGGCGAGGCCAAGAGGGCCGGGCAGGGCGCGCCCGGACCGTCCGGCGAGCATCGGGGCCCGGCAGCGAATTGAGTCGGTTGGCGTGCCGCGATTCGGCTCGCGTATTCCTCCTGCTTCGTGCTTGCTTCCCCGTCTTCCCGGAATGCCCCGCCGCAGTCAATAGTTGGGATTCCGGGGACACGAACCGATTATGGTCGTTTGAGTAATTTCGATGGACGTCCTGGTTTTCCAGGACGGAGCCTGCGGCCGACCGTTCGCTCCAGACGCTCCACAAACGTCGCACTGCCCAAGGGGGAGCCGGTACGGCCGTGCTCTCGCAAATCGTGTAGCTCCTCCTCAGGGATCGCACTGTTCAAGAAGCCTCGCCAATCGGCAACCATCGCCAGCAGCGGAGCGACTCGGACCAATCCGTCGTCGCGGCCCGACAAGTGGGCTCTTGCACTGCTCCAACGCCAATCTCCGGCATCGGGTGCCAGACCGGCGCGGACCGGATTCAACTCCACGTATCTTGCCGCCGCCACCAGGTACGGCTCGTCCATCACGAAGGAAGCAAAACGGCCCTGCCAGAGGTAGCCCCGCCATCTCTCGCGGAAGTTGATCCGCCGCGTATAACGCCGATGAGCCTCGCCGATGGCCCGCGGAGAGCGCGTCCTCCGACTGCGGCACGGCGATCAGATGAATGTGATTGGGCATCAGGCAATAGGCCCAGATCGCAACCCCACGCTCTCGACACCACTGGACCATCAGCTCGACATAGGCCGAGTAGTCCTCGTCGAAGAAAAACGTCTGCTGCCGACGATTCCCACGCTGGGTTACGTGATGCGGCAGACCCGGAATGACCAATCTCGCTAATCTAGCCATGCCGGGACCCTACTGGATCTTTCCCAGTATGCCAATATCGGTTCGTGTCCCCGGAATCCTGTCCTTTTCAAGGAAGAAAGGTGAATATCACGCGGACACGTTCTTCACCAAACTCAGAAGAAAGGTATCGTACAGCGCCGAGAAACACGCGAACAGACCGTACCAAGTCTGATTCCAGAATCGCTGCATGGGAGATCGCGCTGAACAACTCTGCGGCACTGAGCCATCCCACGTAGTCTTCGAGTCCCATCCACTGCCGCAGCTCAGACGCCTGGGCCACGAACTCCGGAAATCCACGAAGCGTGACCATTGGCTCCGTGAACCGATTTTCGGGATCATAGCCAAGAGCAGCGAAAAAGCCCATCTCGCCACAGGAGGACAACGCATAATCCTCCCGCATGATCCAAATCCCGGGATTATGTGAGAACGGCGGGTCGCCATCCGGTGTATCGTCGTCAAAAGCAATGCACGCTTCGAAGAGTATTCCCATTAGCGCGTCCTCCAACCGCGTAGTGGAAGCACTATGTGAGTTCCGGACCGGGTGGCCCCGGGCGGTTGCCCGCCCGGGGCTCCCACAGACCCGAACGTGCGCGATTAACGCATT